>Ga0209937_1000047_pt1 | contig 42284 bp, 46 predicted proteins | sample SalPon1_B_H2O_MG_FD_185699 | JGI IMG/M metagenome (GOLD analysis project Ga0209937, IMG submission 185699) | Salt pond water microbial communities from South San Francisco under conditions of wetland restoration - Salt Pond MetaG R1_B_H2O_MG... | ecosystem: Environmental > Aquatic > Non-marine... | reverse complement strand
CCCCACCGCAGGATGCCGAGCAGCCCGCCGATGATCTCGATGAGGAGCCACACCGCCACCAGCGCGGCGAGCGCGCTGAGCAGCCCCCCGGCGGTCTCCGGTCGCATCAGCTGACGCCACTGCATGCGCCCAAGGAGGGGCCTCGGCGGCATAACCCGTTCGTCACTGCGAGAACAGCGTCTCGCGGCCGGGGTCGACCCCGTCGGTCGTCGTCACCTCGAGGTCGTACTCGCGCTGCAGCCCGCGGATGCGGTCGCGGATCTCCGCGGCCAGCTCGAACTCCAGGCGGTCCGCCGCGTCGGCCATCTCCGATTCCAGGTAGGCGATCTGCGCCTCCGCCTCCGCGGCGGAGGCCACCTCCTCGGTCGACCGGCGCACCGTCCCGTCGCTGCTGCCGGGCAGGTTGGTCTCACCGATCGCCTTCTCGATCGTGCGCGGCTCCAGCCCGTGCTCGGCGTTGAACGCCGTCTGGATCTCCCGGCGGCGGTTCGTCTCCGCGATGGCCGCCTCGATGGCGTCGGTCATCTCATCGGCGTACAGCACGACCGTCCCGTCGACGTTGCGCGCGGCGCGCCCCATCGTCTGCACCAGCATCGTCTCCGAGCGGAGGAACCCCTGCTGGTCGGCATCGAGGATCGCCACGAGCGACACCTCGGGGATGTCGAGGCCCTCCCGCAGCAGGTTGATGCCGATCAGCACGTCGATCTCGCCCACCCGCAGCGCGCGGATCAGCTCGTGGCGCTCGAGCGTGTCGGTCTCATCGTGCATGTACGCCACCGCGATGCCCGCCTCATCGAGGAACTCCGTGAGGTCCTCGGCCATCCGCTTCGTGAGCGTGGTCACGAGCACGCGGTCACCCGCACCCACGCGCGCATCGATGCGGGCCATCAGGTCATCGATCTGGTCGCTCGCGGGGGTGATCTCCACCTGCGGGTCGACCAGGTGGGTGGGCCGCACGATCTGCTCGGCGACCGCCGCGGAGTGCTCCTGCTCGAACGAGCCGGGCGTCGCGGAGACGAACAGCGTCGTCCCGATGCGGTCGATGAACTCATCGAACGTCAGCGGGCGGTTGTCGTACGCCGTCGGCAGCCGGAAGCCGTTGTCCACGAGCGCGTCCTTGCGCGCCTTGTCGCCGGCGAACTGCCCGCGGATCTGCGGCAGCATCTGGTGGGACTCGTCGATCACCGTGAGGAAGTCGTCGGGGAAGTAATCCAGCAGCGTGTACGGGGGGTCACCCGGGTCGCGGTCCGACAGGTGCACCGAGTAGTTCTCGATGCCCGAGCAGTACCCCGCCTCCCGCAGCATCTCCATGTCGAAGGTGGTGCGCTCGTCGATCCGCTGGGCGGCGATCGCATCGCCCGCGCGCTCGAAGTAGCGCACGCGCTCATCCCGGAGCGTCTCGATCTCGCCGATCGCCGCCTCGAGCGTCTGCTCGGGGATCGAGTAGTGCTCGGCGGGGTGGATCAGCACCGCCGGCTCGGTCGACTGGACGTCGCCCGTCAGCGGGTCGAACTTCGCGAGCCGGTCGATCTCATCGCCCCACAGCTCGATGCGGATGGCCCACCGTCCGTACATCGGGAACACCTCGATGGTGTCACCGCGGACGCGGAACGTCCCCTGCGTGAGGTCGACGTCGTTGCGCTCGTAGTTCAGGTCGACGAGCCGCCCCAGCAGCTGCTCGCGGGTGATCGTCTCGGCGGTGTCGAGGCGGATCGCCATCCCCGTGTACGTCTTGGGGTCACCGAGGCCGTACAGCGCGGAGACCGACGCGACGACGATCACATCCCGGCGCGTCAGCAGCGAGCGCGTCGCCGAGTGGCGCAGGCGGTCGATCTCCTCGTTGATCGACATGTCCTTGTCGATGTACGTGTCGGTCTGCTCGAGGTACGCCTCCGGCTGGTAGTAGTCGTAGTACGAGACGAAGTACTCGACCGCGTTGTCCGGGAAGAGGTTCTTGAACTCATCGTACAGCTGGGCGGCGAGCGTCTTGTTGTGCGCGAGCACGAGCGTGGGCCGCTGCAGCTCCTCGATCACCCAGGAGACCGTGTTCGTCTTGCCCGACCCGGTCACCCCCAGCAGCGTCTGCATCTGCGCGCCATCCCCGTAGCCGCGGACGAGGTCGGCGATCGCCGTCGGCTGGTCACCCGCGGGCTCGAAGGGCGCATCCACGACGAACCGCCCGGCCGCACGGTCGGCGGGGGCGACCGGCTCTGGCTCTGCCATGTGCGGCGTTACGGTCCGAGCTATATGAGCCAGGTGGTGGCCTCAGCGCGCGACGCCGACGGTCAGCAGCGTCCCCAGCTCGCGGTAGCGCTCGTGCATCTGTGCGCGCGTCTCGAAGCCCGCGGTGGGGAACGCATCCGCCGGGGGGATCTCGACGATCCGGTCGGGGATCTGCCGCTGGACGGCGGTGGCGAAGCCCGCCGCGCGGAACGCGCCGCGGTACTCGGCGGCCGACCACAGCGTCATGGGCAGGCCCACCCGGTCGGCCCACCCGTGGCTGTGGTGGTTCTCTGCGTAGAAGTCGACCGCGCAGTGGAACGTCCCCCCGGGGCGCAGCACCCGGTGCAGCTCCGCGAGCGTCCGGTGCGGGTCGCTGCTGTAGTAGAACGCCTCCATCGACCAGCAGTGGTCGACGCTGTCGGTCGCAAGCGGCAGCCGCCCGAAGCGCGCGACCAGCGGCGCGATCGCGGGGTCCGCATCGGCCGCGGCGCTGGCCATGTCTGCGGCGGCGTCGAGGCCGAGCACGCACACCCCGGTGGCGCGCGCGGCCAGCACCCGTGCGGCGTAGCCCGACCCCGTCCCCAGATCGAGCACGGTCGCCCCCGACTCGATCGGCATCGCCGCGAGCGCCTCTGCGGCGGTGTGCATGTGGCGCGTCTCCATGTCGGTGTGGCGCCCCTCCGCCACCCAGGTGTCGAAGATCTCACCGATCTCACTCATCGGCGACACCTCCGACGGTGGGGGAACCAGCGCTCACCCGAGGGCGATGACCGCCACCAGCACGAGCGTCAGCAGCGCGCTCACACCGACGGTGGCGAGGACGATCTGCGTCGCGGTGCTCATACCCAGAGGCATCACCAGCGGGCTGATAAGCGCATCCGTTGGCCTCACTCACGCGGCTCGAAGTTCGCCATGTCGATGATGTACCGCCCGTCCTCCTGCAGGGAGATGATGTACTCGTCGCGGTCGTACAGCTCCTGGAGGTTGAGCTCGTACTCCCCCGGCGCGACGATGCGGATCGACTCGAACTGCTCGGCCAGCACAGAGCCGACCGCCTCGGGCGAGCGCTCGTGTGCGGATGCGTCGGAGCCACCGGCGTCCGGGCGCTGCAGTGCACCCGGGTCGGCGGCCTCGAGCTCATCCGCGGTGATCATCTCGCCGCGGGCGGCGCGCTGGGCGGTGTCCTCTGCAGGGTCAGCGGGACCCTCCGGCGGGGGTGGCTCGCGACCCGCAGGGATGTACTCGAACTTGTTGCCGCCGCAGTCCGGACAGCCCTGCAGCATCGCGGTCGAGCCGTCGGGGAACCGGTAGCCACACTGGGTGCAACGGTGCGGCATCGCTCACTGCCGCGAGACGAGCGCGCTGATCAGGGACTCGTCCTTGTGCAGCGTCTCGATCTGGTTGGCCGGGCCGATCACCGTCAGCTTCTGTGGGCGGTCGCTGCCGATGATCCGCGAGAGCAGGCCGCCGCTGCCGCGGTCGGGCTGTGGGTACGTCTCGACCTCGATGCCGTCGAACTCGTCGGGGCTGATCTCCGCCATCGTCACCTCGATCAGCTTCGTCTCCTCATCGGGCGTCAGCCCCTCCTCGAGGATGACGATGTTGCCGTCGCGCACGCCGTCGAGGATCATCCGGATCTTCTCCATGCTCGTGAGCGTGTCCATCCGTGCACCGCTGACGAGGTCGATCTGCACGCCCTTGGTGGATGAGGTACCTGCCATGTCGGTCACCCGAAGTACTCCGCGATCTTCTGGTACACCGACTCCATGTTGTCCCCCTCGAGTGCACTGAGCGGCACCGTCTCATGCTGCGGGAACGCGTTCTCGATGCGGGTGACGTTCGCCTCGTCGAGGTCGGTCTTGTTCGCGAAGATCAGCACCGGCAGCCGCTTGCTCTCGATGATGCCGATCAGCATGGTGTTGACCTGGGTGAACGGATCGGTGGTGCTGTCGAGCACGTAGATCACCCCGTCGACATCCTCACGCAGCCAGTGCATCGCCTCCGCCACCCCCTCGGTGGCCTCCCGGGAGCGCTTGATCGCCTCCTCCTTGTCCATATCGTGCTCGAGGAACTCCTTGTAGTCGACCTTCGTCGTCACCCCCGGGGTGTCGACGATGTCGATGGTGACGGTCTTGCCGTCGCGCTCGATCTCGATGTTCTCCTGGCGCGTCGCACGGCGGGTCTCGTGCGGGATGTGGCTCTCGGTGCCCACCTCAGCCTCCGCCCAGTCACTGGCGATACGGTTCGCGAGGGTGGTCTTGCCGGCGTTCGGCGGCCCGTAGATCCCGATCCGTTTCGGTTCGGTCCCCGCGAAGAGCCCGTCGACTGCCCGGGTGATGCTGTCACGGATGTCGGTGAGCAGACCCATGGTGTGGTGACACGCCCGCGTGCCTTGGGGGATATGCCACGATGCCGTACTTAATCGCTGCGTCAGACACCGCACCCCTTCGCTTCACCTGCAGGCTCCCATCGGTCCGTCGTCCGGCCTGAAACAGGTTGTTAATCGGGTAGTTGTAACTGTGTATCTTTAGCACTACGGACCGTTTCACTCATAACATACATAACAGTTTCCAAATGAACAGAGGGTGGTGTGGTGGGGTTCTCAGCGGTGGAGTGGAAACGAAGGGGTGGGTGGGTGTGGAGTCAGCGTCCGGACCCCCAGGTGAGGTCCGCGATCAGCCAGATCGGCTCAGCGCCCGTACATCGACGTTCTGGACGGATATAGCGGCCACTGCGGCAGCTGTGCAACGTGGAACACGTGTCGGACGGATGTATGACATAGGTATGTTTTTGTACCCTTCTTTCATTTGCTTCGTTTGCAACATCTGGAACCCGACACAGTGGAGCATGCGAGGGTCTCCCCGTCCAGACGGACGCTGTCAGGGGCTGTGCTGCGGTTTCCACCTGAAACACAGGGGTACACATGGACAAGGAACGACACACGGCTTCGGCGTCAGAACCGACCGACAGCACGGACGGCACAGCATCGACAGGGGCGGGACTGTTCGAGGACATCCGGTCCGTCGCACCGCTCGACACGTTCGAGGACTCCACTGAACCGGACACCGCGGACGACGCAGGCACACACGGCCTGTTCGATGATCTGCTCTCCGGTGAGCCAATCTTCGAGAACAAGGAGGTCCTCCGCCCGTCGTACACCCCACATGAGCTGCCGCACCGGACCGACCAGATCAACGGCATGGCCACGATCCTGGTCTCAGCCCTCCGTGGGGAGACCCCCTCGAACATCCTGATCTACGGCAAGACCGGCACCGGCAAGACCGCCAGTGCGAAGTTCGTGAGCCAGGAGCTCGAGACGACATCAGAGAAGTTCGACGTGCCCTGTGAGGTCGAGTACATCAACTGTGAGGTCACCGACACGCAGTACCGCGTGCTCGCCCAGCTCGCGAACAAGTTCATCGACAAGAACGAGGCGCTCACCCGATCCCGCATCGAGACGCTGGAGGACTTCCTCCACTCTGCGCGTGCGGACCCACAGCTGCTCGTGGACTCGCCGTATGCCGATCGACAGGCGGCGGAGTCCGACCTCAGCGAGCTGCAGGAGACGCTCGCATCGATCGAGCGCGTCCCGATGACCGGCTGGCCCACCGACCGCGTCTACCAGTCCTTCTTCGATGCGGTCGATCATCTCGAGCGCGTCGTGGTGATCATGCTGGATGAGATCGACAAGCTCGTCGAGAAGTCCGGTGATGACACGCTGTACAACCTCTCGCGGATGAACTCCGAGCTGCAGAAATCGAAGGTGTCGATCATCGGCATCTCGAACGACCTGAAGTTCACCGACTTCCTCGACCCCCGCGTCAAGTCGTCACTGGGCGAAGAGGAGATCGTCTTCCCGCCGTACGATGCCAACCAGCTGCGTGACATCCTGCAGTTCCGCGCGGACATCGCGTTCAAGCCCGGTGCACTCACCGACGAGGTGATCCCGCTGTGTGCGGCGTTCGCCGCCCAGGAGCACGGTGACGCGCGCCGGGCACTGGACCTGCTGCGGACCGCCGGCGAGCTCGCCGAGCGTGGGCAGTCCGACACCGTCGAGGAGCGCCACGTCCGGCAGGCCCAGGAGAAGATCGAGCTCGACCGTGTGGTCGAGGTCGTCCGCACGCTGCCCACGCAGTCGAAGATCGTGCTGTACGCGACGATCCTCCTCGAGAAGAACGGTGCACGCAACGTCAACACCGGCGAGGTGTTCAACGTGTACAAGCAGCTGTGTGCACACACCGAGGCGGACATCCTCACCCAGCGGCGCGTGACGGACCTGATCTCGGAGCTGGACATGCTCGGGATCGTCAACGCGGTGGTCGTCTCCAAGGGCCGCTACGGGCGGACGAAGGAGATCTCCCTGTCGGTGCCGATCGAGGAGACGGAGATGGTCCTGCGGTCGGACTCACGCTTCACCGACCTCGAGGAGTTCACGCCCACCGCCCAGACCCACCTGGTGGATTAGCTCACGAGCAGGCGGATGTGGCCGAGGTAGGGGATCCGCAGCCGGGCGGCGCCGGTGACCCACCCGGCCCGGACGGGCCCTGCGATCCCGTTCACCTGATCGTACTGCGGGTTGGCATCCCCCTTGGTGATGAACCCCGCATGTGGGGCGGGACAGGTCGTGATCTGTGCACAGGTCGCCCCGCCCAGGTGGGCCGCGTCCGCCCGCGCGGTCCAGTCCTCACCCGTCTCCACCCACAGGTGGGCACGATGGATGATCGGCGAGCCCGCCCTGCCGGGTGGTGAGAAGATGATCACGTCCCCCGGCGCCCCGAAGCTGTCATACCCCGTCTCGGCACCGGTCGCCACCGTGCTGACCTGCGTGTCTGCAGCACCCGACGGGGGGCCGAAGCGGTCCACCGCCGTGACGACGATCAGGTCGCCGCGGACCATGTTCGGCTCCATGCTCCCCGACTCGACGGCCACCATCGGCGGCCAGATCCCGCTGATCGCGAACAACAGCAGCCCCACGGCGGCGACGATGACGATGCTGATGAGCACCTCACGGGCGAGCGACCGCACCAGCGCGGCCCGCTCGTCCGCCTCGTCATCGGTCATCACCGCGACCGGCGGTCCCCGGGGGTTTCAGTGTTCGGTTGCGACCCATCATCGTTTTTGCACCCAGCCGTCACTACATCTGTGTGAGTTCCCAGCGGGCCGTCGAGGTGGTCACGCGCCTTGCTGAGCACGGCCTGAACGCCGACCGGGAGGCGGTGACCCTGCTGTCGCAGGCCGCCGACCTCCCGGGGGTGATCGACGCGCTGCTCGCGCGGACCGAGGCGGGCGCCCTCCGGGTCACCGCCGCGGATGTGAGGGCGGTCACCGCGGGCGCTGCACCTCCAGTTGAAACTGAGGAAGGGGTCACCCCGCGATACGTCGAATCACCCGTCGGAACCTCTCTAGACCACGAACCACCGGATTATCTCGACGACGAGAAAGACCCCCTCGCTTCAGATGCAGCTGCGGTCGAGATCACCGACGCCATCACCGGTCACAGCACGGGCACCGGGGTGTACGATGACTTCGTCGCGATCTTCCGCGACCGCTATGAGCGCCTCAGCGAGCTGCTCGCGGGTCGGGTGCCCCCCCGGACGGTGGACGCGGTGCGGCGCATGTCCGGCGGAGCCGCCGCGGCGGTCACCGGGCTCATCAGCGACATCCGCACGACGCGGTCGGGCCACACCCTGATCGAGCTGGAGGACCCCACCGGGGTGTTCCCCTGTCTCATCAACAGCGACCGCGAGGCGCACGCGGTCGTCGACGAGCTCGTCCTCGACGAGTGCATCGGGATCACCGGCCGGCTCGCCTCCGACGGGGAGATCCTCTTCGGCGATGCGATCACCTTCCCCGACATCCCGCGCACATACACCCCCCAGACGGCGGACTACCACGCGGAGGCGGTGCTGATCAGCGACGTCCACGTGGGCAGCCAGGAGTTCCACGCCACCGCGTGGGACCGCTTCACCGACTGGCTGCACACAGACGAGGCCGGACACGTCGAGGCGCTGCTCATCGCCGGCGACATGATCGAGGGCGTCGGGGTCTACCCCGGGCAGGACGCTGAGCTCGAGATCGTCGACGTGTACGACCAGTACCGTCGGTTCGCGGAGCTGCTCAAGCAGGTGCCCGGCGACCTGGAGATCGCGATGATCCCCGGCAACCACGACGCCGTGCGGCTCGCCGAACCACAGCCCGCGTTCACCGAGGAGCTGCGGTCGATCATGACCGCGCACGACGCGACCATCGCGGCGAACCCCTCGACCGTGCGGGTCGCGGGCGTGCCGATCCTCATGTACCACGGCGTCTCGCTGGACGAGCTGATCGCCGAGCTGCCCGCGGAGAAGGCCAGCTACGACGACCCGCAGCTGGCGATGGCGCATCTGCTGAAGAAGCGCCATCTCGTCCCGCAGTACGGCGGTCGCACCCGCCTGGCGCCCGAGCGCCGCGACCATCTCCTCATCGATGAGCCACCCGCGGTGTTCCACACCGGGCACGTCCACAAGACGGGGTGGGGCAAGTACCACAACGTGCTCATGGTGAACGCGGGCTGCTGGCAGCGCCAGACGGCGTTCCAGCGCTCGGTGAACATCGACCCCGACGTGGGCTACGCGCCGATCGTGGACCTGCGCGACCTCTCACTCACCGTCCGGAAGTTCGTCTGACCGCCACCGCAGCCGCCGGGTCTGCGTCCCATCGAAGCGGGGGCCCACCCCGGCATCGGTGAAGCCGCACGCCTGCAGTGCGCCGATGTGCGCGCTGTCATCCGCGCGGGTGAGCGTCTCGACGGGCATCCCCTCCGCCTGTGCGAACTCCATCGGCGAGCGGAGGAGGCGGCGCAGCACCGGCATCGTCCCCGCCAGCTGGGTGAGGTGCACCGCCCCCTCGAACGCGTCGAAGGCGACGAACCCCTCATGGATGTCGTCCCCCGCGACGGCGACGATCGCGGTGCGCGCATGGATCACCGTCCGCACCGCATCGGGCGACAGCCGCACCAGCGTGGCGACACCGGCGGCGTCGGCCTCACGGGCCTCCCGGATGCGCAGGGTCATACCACACCGCATGCGGGCGGGCGGTGTAAACCCCCGCCTGGTCCGCTGAGCCACCGGTTGGCAACGTTTACATAACCCAACAGCCTCGGGTGTGCCATGTCAGCACGTGAAGCGCTGTGGCGCGTGTCCCCCCGCCTCGACCGGCCGGTGACCCGATGCGGGTGATCGCGAAGTTCGGGGGCACCTCCCTCGGCAGCGGCGACCGGATCAACCGGGCGGCCGACTCGATCGCCCGCACCGTCGAGGCCGGCCATGAGGTCGCCGTCGTCGCCTCGGCGATGGGCAGCACCACGGATGACCTGCTGGGCCAGATCGCCTTCGAGGCCGATGCGTCCGACCGCGCGGAGATCGTCTCGATGGGCGAGCGGACGAGCGTGCGGATGCTGAAGGCCGCCCTCAGCGCCCGCGGCATCGAGGCGATCTTCCTCGAACCGGGCGCGGAGCTGTGGCCCATCGTCACGAACGACCTCGGTGAGGTGGACGTCCCCGAGACGAGAGCGCGTGCGGAGACGCTCGCGGCGCAGCTGGAGCGGGTCGTCCCGGTGATCACGGGCTTCCTCGCGGAGAACCAGGCGGGTGAGATCACCACCCTCGGGCGGGGCGGCTCCGACACCACCGCGGTGATGCTCGGGTCGTACACGGATGCGGACCAGGTGGTCATCGTCACCGATGTCGAGGGGGTCATGACCGGCGATCCCCGGGTCGTCGAGGGCGCCCAGAACGTCGGGCGCATCTCCGTCGACGAGCTGCGCAACCTCTCCTTCCGGGGTGCGGAGGTGGTCGCGCCCTCAGCGCTGTCGTACAAGTCGAACGGCCTCGCTGTGCGCGTGGTCCACTACCAGCACGGCGACCTGCTCAGCGGCGGCACCGACATCGAGGGCGAGTTCGAGAACATCATCGACCTGCAGGAGGAGATGCTGTCCTGTCTGACGATCGCGGGGCGTGCGATCCGCAACCAGCCGGGGATCCTCGCCCAGCTCAGTGCGGTGCTGCGCGAGGCGGCGATCAACGTCGAGGCGGTCGCGTCGGGGATCGACTCGATCACCTTCTTCATCCAGGACGAGGTCGCCACGGATGCGGAGAACCTGCTGCATGCGAAGGTGCTCGATGATCAGTGGCTCTCGTCGATCACCGTCGACGATGGCGTCGCGGTGGTGCGGGTGACCGGCGGGGAGTTCCCCAACCGCCCGGGGGTGATCGCGGAGATCGTCAACCCCCTCGCGGAGGCGGGGATCAACATCCACGATGTGATCACATCGGCGACCTCCGTGGCGATCTTCGTCGCCTGGGACGACCGCGAGGAGGCGCTCGAGATCGTCCAGTCGAACTTCTGAGCCTCAGGCGCCGTCGTCGGTCGCCGCGGTGACCTGCTCGCCGTCGGTCACCGCCCCCACCGCGCAGACGGCGTGCTCGTAGGGTGCGGCCATGAGCGCATCGGCGATCGCCGTCGCGCTCGCCGGCAGCGGGTCGACCGCGGTGGGTCGGGTCTGCTCGTACGTCGCCACCAGCGAGGGTGCCTCGACGGCCTCGACCTGGATGCGTCGGTCGGTCACGATCCCCACCACCGCCGCCCCATCGGCGATCGCCGCGATCCGCGGGGTGCGGTACGCATCCGCCTCGTAGTCGTACGCCAGCAGTGCGAGTGCGAGCGCATCCCGTGGGGGGTACCCCCGCGCGAGCTTCTCGGCGACGGTGTCGACGTGACTCCCGTTGCCCCCGACGATCGCCCCGTCGACCGCCCGCAGACACGTGTAGCTGACGTAGGGGTTCGTCGTCTCCTCCGCGTCCGCCGTCGGGACCACCCGGTACCCGTCCTCACCGGCGGTGATGGTGCGCGCGGGGAACGAGCGGGAGGAGACCCGGTACCCCATCCGGTCCGCATCGACGACCAGGTATCGCCCGATGTACATGCGCTCAGATACCCCACCGGCGACTTAGGACCGCCGAAGTCGCAATGGCTAAACGAAGCCTGGTGCTACTAGCGGGTGCAGTCCGTTGGGGTAGTGGCCAATCCTCTCGGATTCTGGGTCCGAGGACCCTGGTTCGAATCCAGGACGGACTATGTTGGGGTGCGTTTTCCACCCGAAACAAGGGGGTCACACCATCGTGGGGACCATCGCCACACGCTCGCGGACGATCCCCCCGAGATCGCCGTCTGTGACCCCCCACTCCGGATCCTCGATGTCATACCACGCCCGGACGAGCGACACCTCCGGGGTGAACTGCAGTGGTTCCACTGCGTCGAACAGCCGCGTGGTGACCGCCTCGCACGCCGTCTCGCCGTCGCCCCCACTGATGACCGCGAGGTACGTTTCCACTGCAGGGTCGAGGCTCAGCTGCAGCGCCCGGTCGATCTGCCGGGTGCCCGCGAGGTACACCAGCAGTTCGATCGCGGGCTCCTCGGCGATCTGGCGGTCCGCGGCGACCGCCGCCGTCGCGAGCTCGACCGCCAGCGCCACCTGCTCGCGATCGACCACGTAGCGTGCGTCGACGAGCTGCACCAGCGCCCCCGACCGCTCGGCGATCGCGGCCAGCTCCCCGAGCGTCGCATCGACAGCATCGACGGTGCATCGGCCCCGGATGAGCTGCATCAGAACTCGCCCAGCCGTGCCTGGTCGGAGGGGCCCTCCCCGGCATCCTCGGGCTCCGCATCGGTCCGGACGGCCACCTCCTCGAGGTCCTCGAGGGAGGGGTCCTCGCGGCCGGCGTTCTCGAGGATGCGCTCGGTGGTGCGTCGGCGCCCGTCCAGTGCCCGCAGGATCTGTGCCTTCGGCTTCGTCCGCAGGTCCTCCCGGTCGCAGACCCCCGCATCGTACAGCGCCCGCGCCCGCTTGCGGCCCACCTGGCGGATGCTGACGAGCCCCAGGAGCTCCGCACGGACGCCGTCCTCGACGCGTCTGCGGGCCTCGATGATCGGTGCGGCGGGCAGGTCGAGCTCCGCGGCGATCGCCTCCGCCGCCCCCAGCAGCCACACCGCGGTGTCCACCTTCCCCCGGATGTCGCCGGGGCCGACCGCATACCGCTCGGCGATGCGGTGCTCATCCACCTCGTCCGCCCAGTCCTCGAGCATGCGCGCGGTCTTGAGCGCGCTCAGCCACTCCTCGAAGCGCACCTCCTCGAACTCCGAGGGGGTCCGCCCCAGCAGCTCGCCCTCGCGCTCATAGCAGATCTCCCCGTACCGCCGCGCATCACCCGACCGCAGGTACAGCCGGTACATGTCCGGGGTGCGCGCGATCAGGTGGTACACCCCCAGCGGGGTGACCGTCACCGGGTCGGCCTCGGCCGTCTCGGTGTGCAGCGCACTCGCGGGCTGGAAGGTGCCCGCCGCCTCGGTGTCCGTCGCCGCCGGCGGCGACGCCGCATACCGCAGCCCATCGATGACCTCCGCGGCGCTCATCGGGTCGAGGTACAGCCGGCTGACGGTGTGGCCCATCGCCGTCGCCGTGAGCTGCTCACCGTCGCGCTCGATGAAGCCGTTCGTCGCGAGGTACTCCAGCACGCGGTCGACGACCAGCGGCAGCTGGCGCACATCGGCGGTCTGCGTCGCATACAGCGTCTGGTCGAAGAACGCCATCAGCGCGGGGCGGTCCCGCGCGAAGCCCGTCGCGATCGTCGCGAGCACGTGCGTGCGCAGCGCGGGCTCGACCGCCAGCTTCGAGTCGACCGGCTCCGGCTCCGCCTCGATGTAGCGCTCGGTCAGCTCATCGAAGCCGCTGCGGTCCTTCGCCAGCAGCACCGCCTCCCCGTACGGGTCGCGCCCCGGCCGGCCCGCCCGCCCCATCATCTGGTGCACCTCGAGCACCGCCAGCGGTGCCATCGCCCCCGCCGTCGCATCGAAGCGCTGCCAGTCCCGCACGATCACGCGTCGGCTGGGGGTGTTCACCCCCGCCGCGAGCGTCGGCGTCGCCGCGACCGCCTTGATCAGCCGCGCCCGGAACGCATCCTCGATGAGCCGGCGGTGCGTCGACGTCAGCCCCGCGTGGTGGAACGCCGCGCCCGCCTCGATGCACGCGGCGACCGTCGCCGCGGTGTCGGTGTCGGACGCGGCCCGCGCCTCGTCTGCGACCGCGCGCAGCTCGGCCGCCTCGGCGGCCGTGAGCACCGACTCGGTCACCGCGGTGAGCCGCTCGGCCGCGGCCTCCGCGTTGCGCCGCGAGTTGACGAACACGAGCGTCGACCCCTGGTCGTCGGCGCTGTCGCCCGCGAGCGTGTCGGCGACGAGCGCCGCGGTGGGCCGCTCGCTGCGGTCGACGGGCACCTCCCGCTGGCTGCCGTCGGCGAAGGTGATCGCGTTGCCGTAGTGCACCCCCATGCGCAGCTCGATCGGCCGCCACGTCGACTCGATCAGCCGCGCGTCGAGCCACTCGGCCATCACGTCGGCGTTGCCGACGGTCGCCGACAGCGCGACGACCTGCAGGTCGGGGATCAGCCGCCGCAGCTTCGCGACGGTCACCTCGAGGGTGGGCCCCCGGCTCACGTCATCGATGAGGTGCACCTCATCGATCACCACACAGCTGATCTCCTCGACCCACGAGGCGCCGTTGCGCAGCAGCGAGTCCACCTTCTCGGAGGTCGCGACGATGATGTCACGCGCACCGAGCCACCCCTCCGTCGACTCGTAGTTCCCCGTCGACACCCCGATGCGCACGCCCTGCTCCTCCCAGCGACCGAACTCGTCGTGCTTCTCGGAGGCGAGCGCGCGCAGCGGGACGATGTACAGCGCCTTGCCCCCGCGGTCGACCTGCGAGAGCATCGCGAGCTCGGCGATCAGCGTCTTGCCCGACGCCGTCGGCACCGCCGCGACGAGGTTCGCCCCGTCGGTCACCCCCGCCTCGACGGCCGCCTGCTGTGGGGGGTACAGCGCATCGATCCCCTCCGCCTCGAGCGTCTGCCCGACCCCCGCGGGCAGCTGGGGGACCTCCGTGGGACGCATATGCCACAGCTAGCGGCGGGGCTCGTATGACGTTATCGCGCTCAGGCCGCCCGCCGCAGCGCGATCCGCCGCATCATCACCCCGAGGATCGCGATCAGCGTCATCAGCAGCACCAGCGAGCCCGCCTGGGGGAGGTCCCCCGCATCGATCGCCGACGCCAGCGACGGCGCCAGCGCCACGACGATCACCAGATGCATGCCCAACACCAGCTCGGGGAACCCCACCTGCGTCATCACTGTCGTCTCGCCGTGTGCTGGTAAATATCCACCACCCCGGCAGAAGCTATAACAGCGCATCCACCGAAGCTGGCGCAATGGTAAGCATCGACCCGCGTGACCGGTATCCGCTGCTGGCGGCCGTCGTCATCATGCTCGGCGGCAACATCACCAGCTACGCCATGGGCGTCACCATGTACGCGACCGTGCTGGTCGCACCCGTGGCGGTGCTGGCGTTCGGCCTCGTGCGGTACCGGCTCCACGGCAGTCCGTACCCCGTGGGCGTGCGGTTGCGGTAGATGGCCGCAGAGGCGTACACCGTCGCGGTCGACCCCGACCGCAGCCCCATGGGGGTGCACATGGCCGCCCCGCCGGCGTCCGCCGTGGAGCTCGCCTCGCCCGCAGGCGGCACACAGACGTGCGCGACCGCCCGTGATGAGGCGCTGCCGGGCGACTGCGTCATGCTCGGGGCGACCGTCGCCGCCGCCCTCGAGGTCACCGCGGGCGAGACGGTGCAGGTCACCCCCCGGGAGGTCCGCACCGCCCGGGCGGTCACCGTGCGGCCGCTGGGCACCACCGCCGTCGACGTCTCCGCGGAGACCGTCACACGGCTGCTGCGCGATGCGGTCGTCGAGCCCGGCGAGCGGGTCGACCTGCAGGTCTCCGGCGGGGCGATCTCGGTCCCGCTGCGGATCGAGCGCACCGACCCCATGGGCGCGGTCGCGATCACCGCCGAGACGGACGTCACCGTCGGTGCTGGCACCGGCGGCTCCCCGCTGAGGCCCGCGGGCGACCCCGGCCCCGTCGGTGGCTACGGCGACGCACATGCGGCGCTGTCGGAGGCGCTGCTGGCGGCGATGGCCACGCCCGCCCCGCGGACGGGGCTGCTCGTCACCGGCCCCACCGGTGTGGGCAAGTCCCATCTCGTCGGCGCGGCGTGTGCGACCGCGGCGCTCGACCGCGTCGTCGTCGACCTCCCGCAGCTGCTGGAGATGAGCGCCGCCGACCGCGACCGGCTCCTCGGCGGGCTCAGCGCACGTGCGGAGCCGGTGGTGGTGCATCTGCCCGATCTGCCGCTCCTGGCGGATGCGACCGCGGCGGCCCGCCAGCAGGTCGCCACGATCATCGACCGGCTGCACGGGCTGCCCCAGCGGGTGGTCGTCGGTGAGGCGCGGCAGCCGGAGCTCATCGACCCCCCGCTGCGCGCGGGGACACGGCTGGGCCAGACCGTCGCCCTCGAGCAGCCCACCGCCGCCGATCGCCGGGCGATCCTCACACAGCTGCTGCCGGCGGCGGTGGACGAGCAGCTGTGCGAGCAGCTCACCGCACAGACCGTCGGCTACGTCGCCGCCGACCTCATCGCGCTGCGCACCGCGCTCGTGCGCACCACCGCGGGCTTCGATGACGACACGCTCTCCTCTGCGACGGTCACCGCGGCGGTGGATGCGACCACCCCCATCGGCTCCTCGCCGCTGGATGCGGTCCCCGACGTCACCTTCGCGGACGTGGGTGGGCTCGCAGACCCCAAACGGCAGCTGCGGCGGGCGGTCGAGTGGCCCCTGCGCTACGGCGAGCGCCTCGAGGAGCTGGGGATCGAGACGCCGGCAGGGGTGCTCCTGTACGGCCCACCGGGCACGGGCAAGACGCTGCTCGCGCGGGCGGTCGCGGCGACGACGGAGGCGAACTTCCTGCGCGTCGACGGCCCCGAGCTGCTCAACAAGTTCGTCGGGGAGTCCGAGCGGGCGGTGCGCGAGCTGTTCGACCGTGCCCGCGAGGCCGCACCCGTCGTGATCTTCTTCGATGAGCTGGATGCGATCGGCGGTGTGCGCACCGAGACCGGCGGCTCGCAGGCGCCCGCCCGGGTGGTGAGCCAGCTGCTGACGGAGCTCGACGGGCTGACCCCCCGTGCGGACGTGGTCGTCCTCGGCGCGACGAACCGGCCGGACATGATCGACCCCGCGCTGCTGCGCCCCGGCCGCTTCGACCGCCAGGTGGAGGTGCCGATCCCCGACGACGACGCCCGCGCGGAGATCATCGCCATCCACATGCGCGAGGGCAGCTTCGCCGATGTCGACGTCGATGCGCTCACCGACGCGACCGCGGGACTCAGCGGGAGCGCGATCGCGGCGACGCTCCAGGAGGCACGGCTGCTCGCGTTCGAGGCGGCGGTCGAGGAGACGGATGCCGCACCGTCGTCGGTCACGGTGACGCAGGCGGACGTGGATGCGGCGCTCGCACAGATCACCGCCGCTGACGACTGATCAGTCGTCGTGCAGATGGAACGTCGACAGCACCACCCCCACGATCGCGACGAGCTCGATGACGAGCACGACCCCGAACCCGGAGAGGAAGCCCAGCCCGCTGACGGTGCGGATCAGATCCAGCGCGAAGAAGCCCGCGACACCCAGCATGACCGACCCCACCAGCCCGAGGACGGCCCGCTGATTCAGCGGCTTCGGATCAGCGGGCTCCCAGGTGGTGTCGGCACACATACGTATCGGCGTTGGCGCAGCACCGCAAAAAACCGTCGTGGTCGGTGGTGAGTCTCAGTCTGCCGCAGATGGCGTGGGCGCGCTGCCCTCGCCGGCGATGGCCCGGCTGCGCAGCAGCACGAACCCGAACCCGACCTTCGCGACGAGGTCGAGCACCATGAAGATCAGCGTCTCACCGTACAGGCTCACGAGGTTGAGCCCCTCGGTGCCCACCAGCCAGGCGACCGGGTAGATGATCCAGGTCACGAGGATGATGTTCCGCAGTGCGTTGAACGTCGATACCGTCTCTTCGTCCGCATCAGCGACCACCTGCCCGAAGACAGCGACCAGGTAGTACAGCAGGAAGATCATCGCGATCGTGGAGATCGTCCAGAACGTGAAGCGTGCGATCTCGACCTTCATGAGCGTCGCACCGAGACCGGTGACGATCATGAACGCGTCGAGGCCCACGAGAGCCCCGATGTCACGGTTGGATGCCCCTGCGAGCAGCCCGATGTCGAGCAGCAGCAGCGGTGTCGTGAACAGCCAGTCTGCATAGCGTGCCCAGTAGACGTCGACCACGCGGCCGGTCTCCAGTGGCACCTGCGTCAGACCGAAGCCGAAGAACATCGACAGATACGATGCCGCGGCGATGCCGGGGATGAGGATCGTGATGATGTAGAACTCCTTCTCGCGGGGGTCGGTGACGTCCCACCCCTTCGCGAGGAAGTAGACCATCCCCACCAGCATCCCGATTGTTCCGAGGGCGAGCCAGATGCCCTCGCCTTCTACTCCTAATGCCATTGTCTGTAGCGCCAGCTGCGACATACCAGCTTCATCTTCGCAGGCATTTCACTTAAGAATGGTTGCCTTGCATCGGAGACTGGGAATCGGCCACCAGAGGGAGGTTTAAGACGTGAGGCCGTGAAATCCGCTCGAACATCATGGCAGATGAGTCCACAGAGGAGGCCGAGGCGACCACCGACGCGACGACGGAGTCAGCGGGGGTCGCCGTCGACCTCGATGCACTCGCAGAGCGGGACGCGGTCATCGATGAGCTCGAGGAGACCGTCGCGACACAGACCGAGCAGATCCGTGAGCTCGAGGACCTCATGCTCGATCTGTCCACACGCGTGGCCGCCGACGGGGCGACGGGGGTCTGCCCCGACTGCCACGGCCCCGTGATCAAGGTCAGCCCCATCTTCCGGGCGGCGAAGGTCAAGTGCGTCAGCTGCGGGCGCGTCTTCCACGAGTTCTGATCGCGCAGCTCAGCGTCGGCCGATCGCCCGCCACCCCAGCCGATCCAGCCAGCGGACCACCGGTGCGATCCACGCACCGGGGCTCGCTCGCCGGAGCTGGTGGTCCTCGAGGGTGATCCACGCCTCCTCATCGAGCCCCCGACCCTCAGCCGTGGCGTCGACCACCGATGTCATCGAGCACCGGCCACATCGTTCGCTGCCCCCCTGTGCAGGCATACCCCGGTGTACAAGACCCACCATCATGAATCATGTACCCATACGGTGACAGATCTGACGATGGGCGATGAGATGACCGCGGCCGCCCCCGACCGCTGGGAGGACCCGTACCTCCGCGCCGTCGCACGCCGGCTGCGGCACCACTACGACCTCGACCAGGGGGTGCGCCTGGCCGGATGGGAGTTCCCGATGGTGGGTCACCTCCAGATGACCAATCATAAGCACCTGTTCCACCCCTCGCTGCGCTATGCCGACCACTCCATCCATGAGCATGTGCTCGTGACCGACGTGGACAGCCCCTCCGCGCGGACCCCACCGGAGCTCGTGGAGGTGGGCCACACCCTCGCCAGCGATCCGACGTACCTCGACCCCTCCCCCGACCACTACAGCACGAGCTTCACGTTCGTGCTGCGGTGCACGTCGCTCCCGGCGGCGCTGACCACCGCCATCGAGCAGCTGCGCGAGCGCACGCTGCTGCGTCACGGCTACCACGGACGCTACAGCATCGAGATGGTCGCCGTCAGCCCCGAGGATGAGCGGGTCGTCGCCTCTGCGGACGCGGACATCGCCCCCGTGTTCGCAACCTGGGCGGAGCTGCCAGTGACCGACACGCAGCCGCTGTCGGCCCGCCTCATGACGGCCGTCCGCGGACTCCTCAGCCGCGGTCGCTAGTCGTCTCCCGGCGAGACCCCACCCCCGCCGCTTCGCTTGACCGTCTGGATGTTGCTGTAGCCCATCCGCACCAGCGCCAACCCCAGGTACACGAGCACCAGCGCCAGGAGGATCTGCACCGCCGCCGACAGCATCGGCACCGTCCCCGCCGTCGCCATCCATTCGGGGTTGAGGAACTTCGAGTAGAGGTTGCTGTGCAGCGCCAGCCACAGCAGCCCCGACACGGTGATCACGACCATGACCGCCATGGGCACACCCGTGCTGATGAGCTGCTTCGTGTCGTCCCAGTTCGCCAGCCACACCGTCGCCGTCAGCAGCGCGAGCGCGGCCAGCAGCTGGTTCGCCCCGCCGAAGAGCTGCCACAGCGTCGCCCACGAGCCGCTGCCGATCAGCACGTACGCGATGATCCCCTGCATGAACGCGTTGCCGAAGCGGTCCGAGGCGACCGTCTGCACGCCGGTCGTCGGTGCGCCCACGATCTCCTCCATCATGTACCGTCCGAGCCGCACCGCCGTGTCGGTCGATGTGAGCAGGAAGCTCACGAGCACGAGCGCCATGAACGGCGCACCGAAGGCGACGGGGATCCCGAACGAGGTCAGCAGCACCCCCCCGCCCGAGGCGAACGTCGGCAGTGCGAGGCCGATGCCGCCACCGATGTCCGGTGCGATCAGCGCCACCGTCACCAGCGCGACCGTCGCGAGCAGCCCCTCACCGAGCATCCCCCCGTAGCCGATCGCCCGCGCGTCCGACTCCTTGTTGAGCTGCTTCGCCGTCGTCCCCGACGAGACGAGCGAGTGGAACCCGCTGATCGTCCCGCAGGCGATCGTGATGAACAGCAGTGGGAACAGCGGTGCCCCGTTGCGGCCGATGAAGCCGTAGAAGGGGGCCAACGACGTCGTCAGTGGCTCGCTCGCGGTGCCGAAGATCGTCCCCACGAACACCGCGACGACCGCCCCGCCGACCCCGGTGTACAGCAGGAACGACGAGAGGTAGTCCCGCGGCTGCAGCAGCATCCACACCGGCAGCGCACTGGCGATCGCCGCGTACACGAGCACGATCGGGATCCACGCGGCGGTGTTCGCCCCGAACGCCGATGCGCCGGGCAGCCACGCGAGCGACGCACCCGTGAGCACGATCGTGCCGGCGGGGTAGTCCCCGGGGACGATCGCCAGCGGGTACTGGATGCCTACGAACACCCCGACGAACATCAGCGCGACGAAGATCGCCGTCCCCAGCAGGAACGGGAGGTCGAACTGATAGAGCCACAGCCCCAGCAGCAGCGCGAGGCCGATGTAGATCAGGCTCGCCGTCGCCGCCTGCGGGAACGCGTTGAAGACGATGCCGACGACGAGTGCGAACACCGCGACGACCAGGATGATCGTCAGGAACGCGAACCACAGCAGCATGCGTCGACCGCGTGAGCCGACGTACTCACCGATGATCGTCCCGATCGACTTGCCGTCGTGTCGCAGGCTCGACGACAGTGCGCTGAAGTCATGGACCGCCCCCATGAGCGGGTTCCCGATGGCGATCCACGCCAGCGCGGGGAGCCACCCCCACAGCACGCCGGCGGTGATCGGCCCCACGATGGGTGCCCCGCCGGCGATGCTCGAGTAGTGATGGCCCAGCAGCACCGGCTTCTTCGTCGGCACGTACTCCTGGCCGTCCTCGAACTCGTGGGCCGGCGTCGTCCGGCTGTCGTCCAGGCCCACGAACTGGGCCAGGTACCGCGAGTACGCCAGGTACCCCACACTGAACGTCACGAGCGATGCGATGACCAGCCAGATAATTTGGACCATGGTGTTGCCTCAACACTCGATGGTCGTGTCAATCATTAATTGTAACGATTAATGGGCATCTTCATCCGGGGGCGCGTCGATCGCCCCCAGTGCATCGCCGACGTCCTCGAGGACCGCCCCGGCGACCGTGGGCACCCGCGCGAGGATCGGTGCGTCGATCGCCGTCTCGAGCGCCCGCAGCTGTGCTGTCTCCACCGCCACCCGCTCACGGAGGAACGCCGCTGCCTCCCCGTGCTCGTCGGCGGGTGGGGTGGGGGTGATCCGGTTGACCACCACCCCCGCGACGGGCAGGTCGTAGCTGGTGAGCTGCTCGACCGCCCGGGTGCTCTCACGGACCGACAGCGCATCGGGGTTCGCCACCAAGATGAACCGCCCTGCGGACTGCAGCGTCTCGCGTGCGAAGCGGAACCGGTCACGCCGCTCACGCAGCCGCTCCAGGATCACATCCCCCTCCCGCTGTCGACGTGACTGCTTCTTGCCGATCGCCGCACGGTCGTACAGTCGCATGGCCGCCTCGCGCTTCTCGCGGAGCCGCCCGATCCACGCCTCGAGCAGCTCCGGCAGCGCGAGCAGGCGGAGCGTCCCACCGGTGGGGGCGGTGTCGAAGATGACCTGCTCGTACGCCTCGGCACCCCGCATCACGGCGATGAGCTCGTCCATCAGCGCCGCCTCGTGCGCGCCGGGGCCCTCATGCGCCATGTCGATCTGTGCGTCGATCTCGCGCACCAGCCCCGCACTCACCTGGTCGCGCAGCTCCCGCTTGGTCTGCAGGCGGTGCTCCTCGACGGTGCGTCGGGGGTCGATCTCCTGTGCCCTCAGGCCATCGACATCCGTGACCGCCACCGGGTCGGGGCCCACGGGCTGGTCGATCAGGTCGCCGACGGAGTGGGCCGGGTCCGTCGAGACGATGAGCGTCCGCGCCCCGCCGCGCGCCAGCTGCATCGCGTAGGCGGTCGAGACCGTCGTCTTGCCGACCCCGCCCTTGCCACCGAAGAAGGTGAATGCGGGCATCAGAAGTGGTACTGATGTCCCTTCCGCTCGAGGACCGACTCCCGGTTCCACATGCGCCGCTCCCACGCGGCGAGGTCCTCTGCGACGTACGGCAGCAGCTCGGCGGTGTAGTACGCCGTCGGTGAGCTGATGCCGAACGCATCGGGGAAGCAGGCCATGATGAACATGTCCTCGAGGTCCTCCGCCTCCTGCTCGATCTTCTCGGAGGCGGGGTGCTCGATCATCCCGTGGTACAGCCCATGCAGCCACTCCCGCAGCGTCTCCCGGAGCGCCGGCCCGCGCGGACCTGTCATACCCCTGACGTGGGTCCCTGGGACCTAATGCCTATGCGTCAGACGGTCCACAGATGGTCATGCGCAGCCACAGGCGGGGGCGGACCGCATGACGGAGCGCCCACCGGGCGATCCGCGGGTGCTGTTCGTCCTCGACCTCGTGCTGTCGGCGACGTTCGCGACGGTGCTGCTGTGGGGGCTGGACATCGCAGGCATCGCGACGTTCACCCCACAGACCGTCGCGGTGGCGACGCTCGTGCTGGCGGCAGTCACGTGGGTCGTGATCAACCAGTGAGCCGTCGGTGGACCGGCGGCGATGCTCGCGTTTTTGGGACCGCGGCGTGACGGACGGGTATGCGCATCCGGTTCGACCGCGACACCTGCATCGGGATGTACCAGTGCGTCGACGAGTGGGCGGCCTTCCAGAAGAACCTCACCGACGGGAAGGCGGACCTCACCGACGCCGAGGAGGTCGACGAGCAGGTGTTCGAGCTCGAGGTGCCCGACGATGCGACCTTCGAGGCGGAGTTCGCCGCGCGTGTGTGTCCGGTCGACGCCATCGAGCTGTACGATGACGACGGCACCCAGGTGGTCTGAGCGGTCGCGGTGGTGTCGCGACCGCGGTCGGGACGGGCTGGTGATGGGGGCGGGTGGCGATGCTGACGTACCTGCAGTTCCACCTGGTGTTCATCCTCCCCCCGATCGTGCTGCTGTGGCTGGCCGGCGGGTGGCACCCCAGCCGGCGCTTCCGCGTGGGGATGGTGCTGATCACCGTGGTCGCGGTGCTGTACACCACCCCGTGGGACAACTACCTCATCGCACGGGAGGTGTGGTGGTACGGCCCCGACACGGTGCTGTTCCGGGTCGGCTATGCGCCGATCGGCGAGTACCTCTTCTTCGCGCTGCAGCCGCTGCTGACGGGGCTGTGGCTCTCGCGGGTCGCCCCCGACATGCGCTTCCGCGCGGGTGACTTCGCGCGGCGGCCACGGGTCGCCGGCGGCGCGGTCGCGGTCGCACTCACGGTCGCGGGGATCGTCCTCCTGCAGTGGGAGTGGGGGCTGTACCTGGGGGCGATCCTGGTGTGGGCACTGCCGCTGATCGGCGTGCAGTGGGCCGTCGGTGGCGGCTACCTCTGGCGGTCGCGCCGCGCGCTGCTCGCCGCGTTCGTCCCCCCGACGCTCTACCTGTGGGCGGTCGATGCGGTCGCGATCTACCTCGGCATCTGGCAGATCAGCACCGTGCGGGCGACGGGGCTGCGCGTGGGGTGGTTCCCGATCGAGGAGGCGGTCTTCTTCGTGGTCACGAACGGGCTGGTGATCGCGGGGGTCACCCTCTTCGTGTGGGTGTGCGACCTGTGGGGCTGGCTGGAGTCGCCGCGGCCGCAGGTGGGGTGATCGCGGGGCGATGCCGCGGCACATCGCACTGCTCGCGCCGGGGTGGGTCGCCCTCGCGCTCGTCGGCGCCACCGTCGCCGCCGTGGGTGCGGGCTCGCGTACGCTGCAGCTGCTGCCCTTCCTCGCGAGCGTCGTGCTGTTCGGGCTGCCGCATGGCGCCGTCGACCACCTCGTCCCCGGTCGGATGGCCGACCGCATCACCCTCCCGCGGGGGATGGTGCTGGTGGGCGCCGGCTACGCGGTGGCGATGACCGCCTACGGGCTGGTGTGGTGGGTCGCCCCCGCGATCGCGGCGGTCGCGTTCATCGCGATCACCCTGCTGCACTGGGGGCAGGGCGACCTGTACACGCTGCTCAGGTGGGCCGACTGCGCGTACTACGACAGCCGGCTGCGGCGCGCGGTGGCGGTGCTGCTGCGGGGGTCGATGCCCATGCTCGTGCCGCTGGTCGGCCACCCCGCCGCCTACGGCGAGGTGCTCGGGGTGTTCGTCACCGTCGTCGGTGGCGATGCGGCGGCGCTGCCACCGGCCGGTGCCGCACCCGTGCGGGCGGGTGTGGTGGTGCTGCTCGCTGCGGGGGGGCTCCTCACCGCATGGTGGGCGCTGCGGTGGGCACAGCGCCACCGCCGGTGGCAGCCGGTGGCGACCGACCTCGGCGAGCTGGCGCTGCTGTCGGTGTGGTTCCTCACCGTCCCGCCGGTCCTCGCGGTGGGCGTGTACTTCACGATGTGGCACGCGCTGCGGCACCTCGGGCGGCTCGCGGAGGTCTCCCCCGTCACCCGGCCCACCCTCGCCGCGGGTGCGTCGGCCCGGGCGGTGGGGCACATGCTGTGGGACGCGCTGCCGCTGACTGTGGTCTCGTTGGTGGGCTTCGCCGCCGTGTGGCTGCTGCTGCCGCGGGGGCCCACGGGGGCGATGTCGCTGCTGGGGTTCTACCTCGTGGGGATCGCCATCCTCACCGTCCCCCACGTCGGGGTCGTCACCTGGATGGACCGCCGCCAGGGCATCTGGTGACCACTTCCACCGCCCTCCACGAATCCTTATTCGCGGCCATCGAGTAGCGACGCCGATGGCGACCCAGTCCGACGTGGCATCGATCAGCCACCCGCTGATCGTCGAGGGGGCCCTCGAGGAGCGGGCGTACCAGCTCGAGCTGGCCGCGCAGGCCCGCGATGGGCACACCCTCGTCTGTCTGCCCACCGGGCTGGGCAAGACCACCGTGAGCGCGCTGGTGACCGCCGCGCGGCTCGACACCGTCGGGGGGACCGCCGTGCTGCTGGCGCCGACGAAGCCGCTCGTCCAGCAGCATCGCAGCTTCTACCGGGAGGTGCTCGACGTCGACCCCGAGACGGTCGTCGCGCTCACCGGCGACACCGCACCGGATGCGCGCGCGGCCGCCTTCACCGACGCGGCGGTGGTGATCGCGACCCCGCAGGTGATCGAGAACGACCTGATCGGCAGCCGGATCGACCTCACCGACGTCACGCATCTGACGTTCGATGAGTGCCACCGGGCCACGGGCAACTACGCGTACGTGTACATCGCCGAGCGGTACCACGCCGATGCGGCCGCGCCGCTGGTGACCGGCATGAGCGCCTCACCCGGCGGCGATGAGGCGGCGATCCTGCAGGTGTGTGCGAACCTGGGGATCGACGCGGTCGCGGTGATGACCGAGGAGGATGCGGACGTCGCCGCACACACCCACGACACCGACGTCGAGTGGGAGCAGATCACCCTCCCCCCAGAGCTGCTGCAGATCCGTGACACGGTGCAGGAGGTGATCGATGACCGCCTGGATGGCCTGCGGGCACTCGGCGTGCTGTCGGGGTCGTCCAATGAGCTCTCACACCGGCAGATGAACCAGATCCGTGGCCGCCTGCAGGGGCTGATCGACCGGGACGCCCAGGAGGGGTACCAGGGGATGTCGCTGCACGCGGAGGTGATGAAGCTGCGGCGTGCGGTCGAGCTGATCGAGACCCAGTCGGTCGCCTCCTTCCGGCGGTACCTGGACCGGCAGGACAACGCCGCGCGCTCCAGCGGCGCGTCGAAGGCGACCCAGCGGCTGATCGGCGACCCCGCGATCCAGCGGGCGATCGGCCTCGCAGAGGCGTACGAGGGCACCCACCCCAAGTTCTCGCAGGCGCGCATCCTGCTGGCACAGACGCTGGGTGTCGACGGCGGCAGCCGGGTGATCATCTTCACCGAGTCGCGCGACACCGCCGAGGCGCTCGTCACGTTCCTCGCCCCGTCGTTCGACGTCCGCCGCTTCGTCGGCCAGGGTGACCGCAGCGGCTCTGCGGGGATGACCCAGCGCGCACAGCAGGAGACGCTGGACGCGTTCCGCGCGGGCGAGTTCGAGGTGCTCGTGTCGACCTCGGTCGCCGAGGAGGGGCTGGATGTCCCCGACGTGGACCTGGTGCTGTTCTTCGAGCCCGTGCCCACGGCGATCCGCTCGATCCAGCGCAAGGGCCGCACCGGCCGGCAGGCGCCGGGGCGTGTCGTCGTCCTGCTCGCAGAGGACACGCGTGATGAGGCGTACTTCTGGATCTCCCGCCGCCGCGAGAAGCAGATGCACAGCGAGCTCGCCGCGCTCAAGCGGTCGGCCGCGGAGATCGAGTCCTCACTCGGCGCGCACACGGCTGCCCGCCCGGCGGGACAGGCGGGCCTCGCCGACTTCGATGCGGACGGGCCCGCCGGTGAGGCCCCGGCGGACGGGGATGCGCCGGGGGTGGAGGTGGTGATCGACCAGCGCGAGATGCACGCGCCCATCGCCCGCGACCTCGCCCAGCGCGAGGCGATCGCGACCCGCCTGGAGACGCTGGAGGTGGGTGACTACATCCTGTCGGACCGCGTGGCCGTCGAGCGCAAGACCGTCGACGACTTCCTCGAGACGCTGGTGGGTGAGGACCGCTCGCTGTTCGCGCAGGTGGGCGCGCTCGCGGACGCGTACCCCCGTCCGGTGGTGATCCTCGAGGGGACGGGGCTGTACGACCGCCGCAACATCCACCCGAACGCGATCCGGGGCGCACTCGCGAGCCTCGTGACGGACTACGGCTGCAGCGTCCTGCAGACCGCCGACGCCGCTGCGACGGCGGCGCTGGTCGCGACGATCGCCACCCGCGAGCAGACCGACCGCGAGCGCACCCTCCACGTGCACGGGCAGAAGGCCGCGCGGACGCTGTCCGAGCAGCAGGAGTACGTGGTGGCGTCGATCGCCGACATCGGCCCGGTGACCGCCCAGCGGCTGCTGGCCGCGTTCGGCTCGGTCGAGGCGGTGCTGACCGCCACCACCGAGGAGCTCGAGGCGGTCCACGGGGTCGGCGAGGTGACCGCCGAGCGGATCCGCCGGGTCGTCGGGTCGGGGTATCAGGACTGAGAGGCGGCGGGATACGGCTTTAGCTGCGGTCGTGGTCTGCGGGGTCGATGCCACCTGCGTCGACCACCGCGCTCGTGGGGCTCCTCGCGCTGTTGCTCGCGCCCCCGGCGCTGACGGACCTGCTGACCCGTCGCGTGGACCGTCGTGTCTGGCCCCCCATCGCCGTGGTGGCGGTGCTGCTGTCGGGCACCCACCTCCTGTGGGTGCGCACGGTCGCCCCGGCGGCGGCGAGGGCGATCGCCTGCCAGCAGCTGCTGCTGGTGCTCACGCTGGGGCTCGCGGGCCGCTGGGCGCACCGCCGGGGCTGGCTCGGGGGCGCCGACTGGAAGCTGCTGGGGCTGCTGCCGCTGTGTCTGCCGCCGGGGCTGCGCGTCGTGCCCACCGTCGGGCTGTGGCCGCCGGCGGTGGTCCCCGCACTCAGCGCGCTCGCGCTCGCCGCACTGCTCGCGCTGTCGCACCAGCTGCTGCGGTGGGCCCTCGCCCGCCCGCGGGGCCGACACCCGCTGCAGCTGCGGGTGCCGACTGTGCGCCTGCGGCGGCATCACGGGCAGATCGCGGCGGGACCACAGCCGGGACTGGACCTCGACACGCTCCGGATGTACCTCCGCTGGCGCGGGGCGACGCTGTGCACGCTGCGGGCACACACCACCGACCCCGCCGCCGCCGGAAGCATCCGGTCCACCCGCGATCCGACCGACGGCAGCGTCACCGCCGCGCCGCGGGCGCCCCTGCGGCTGCGCCGGCTGCCCGCGGATGACCGCTGGGGTGCGGCGGCCTTCCTCGCGGTGGCGCCGCACGACGCATACGGCGCGTCGGCCGCCCAGCTGCGCCGGACGCTCGATTGGCTGCTGCTCGCCGAGGCGGTGCCGATCCGGGTGGGCCAGCCACTGATCACGCAGCTGTACCTCGCCGGCGCGCTGCTGCTCACCGTGGGGGACCCCGTCGCCGCGGCCGTCTGGGCGATGGGATAACCGTTTGCCCCCCGGCCACAGACGGTGGGGTATGGACCTCAGCCGACTCGCGTTCGATGCGGATGGGCTCGTCCCGGTCGTCGCCCAGGACGTCGACACCGGGCAGGTGCTGATGCTCGCGTACGCCTCTGCGGCGGCGATCGAGGCGAGCCTCGAGACGGGGTACGCCCACTACCACTCGCGGAGCCGCGGGGCGCTGTGGGAGAAGGGGGCGACGAGCGGGCACCGCCAGGAGCTGTACGACGTGCGGATCGACTGCGATGGCGATGCGGTGCTGTACCTCGTCGAGCAGGCCGTCGGCGCCTGCCACACGGGCCACCGCAGCTGCTTCTACCGCACCCTCGAGGGCGCCGACGTGGGGACGGTCGTCTTCGACCCCGACGAGGTGTACGGCTGATCAGGGCACGACCGCCTGCTCGGTCTCCTCGACGTAGGCGGTCGCCGTCGCCGCACTCGCCGCCTCCGCGACGATCCGCACCAGCGGCTCGGTCCCCGAGGGGCGCACGAGGATCCACCCCTCCTCGAGGTCGACGCGCGTCCCGTCGATGTCGGTGATCGCCCCGCCCCGGCGGCGGAGGTAGCGGTCCGCACGCGCCTGGATGCGCGCGCGCTCGCGGTCATCACCGACGGTGATGTTGGCGCGGGCGGTGTGGTACCCCTGGTGCGGCGCGACGACCGCCGAGGCTGACGCCTCCGCGAGCAGCGCGGCGAACCGGGCCGCGGTGTACGCCCCGTCCCGCACCACCCGGTACGGGGGGAAGAACACGCCACCGTTGCCCTCACCGGCGATCGGGATCTGCGCACCCCCCGCCTGCAGCCGCTCGATCGCCGTGATCAGGTGCGACGCCCCGATCGGCGTCAGCTCCAGGCGCGCGCCCGCCTCGTCGACGACGTCCACGAGCCGCTGGGAGCTGTCGATCGCGGCGACCATCGTCGCGCCCGCGTCGAGCTCGGCCGCCGCGAGCGCCGCCAGCGAGGCCTCCCCGGCGATCGGGTGGCCCGCCTCATCGACGAACACCGCGCGGTCGGCATCGCCGTCATGGGCGATCCCCAGGTCCGCACCCGCCGCCCGCACCGTCTCCTGCAGCAGCGTGAGGTGCTGGGGCACCGGCTCGGGCGGGCGGGCGGGGAAGGTGCCGTCGGTCGTCGCGTTCACCGTCGTCACCTCGCAGCCCAGGCTGCGGAACAGCTGGGGCGTCGTCAGCGACCCCGCCCCGTCACCCGGGTCGATCACCACGTGCAGCTCCGCGGCCGCGATCGCCTCCGCATCGACCGCCTGCCGCACCGCGGCGATGTACGCCTCATTGACCCCCGTCCGGGTGGTGATCTGTCCGACGGCGGCGTGGTCTGCCGGGCGGGCGGTGTCGTGATCGATGCACGCCTCCACCCGCTCGAGCGCATCGACGCTCAGCTCGCGGCCCGCCGCGCCCACGAGCTTGACGCCGTTGAAGCGAGCGGGGTTGTGCGAGGCGGTGATGATCAGCCCCGGGATCGCCCACGCCTCGGCGAGGCGCACCACGTTCGGCGTCGGCGTCACCCCCACGTCCACCACATCGACACCGACGGAGGCGAGCCCGCTGGCGGCGGCGGCGGCGAGCATCTGTCCCGACGGGCGTGTGTCGCGACCGATGACCGCCCGGTCGGCATCCCACACCGTCCCGGCGGCCTTCGCGATCGTCACCACCAGCTCCGGTCCCATCGATGCCCCCACGATCCCCCGGACCCCGCTGGAGCCGAACAGTTCCATCACGCCGATGTGCTGTATGCGTGGCATTAGCCGTTCCGAGCCCGAGTCGTTGGCTGTAAGACGCCCTGCCGTCTCGGAGGGACATGGACCGCGACGAGGGGTGCGAGGTGATCCCCGCCGTCGACGTGCAGGATGGGGCGGTCGTCCAGCTCGTCGGCGGCGCCCGCGGCACCGAACGCACCTACGGGGCGCCGCTTGCGGCCGCACGCCGGTGGACCGACGCCGGGGCCCGCCGGCTGCATCTGGTCGACCTCGACGGGGCGATCGATGGCGAGCGTCGCAACGCCGCGGCGATCGCGGCGGTCGCCGAGGCGGCGGCGGTGCCCGTGCAGGTGGGTGGGGGGATCCGCACCGCCGCGGATGCGCGTGAGCTGCTGGAGCTCGGGGTCGACCAGGTGATCCTCGGCACCGCCGCGATGGCCGACCCCGCGATCGTCACCGCCATCGACCGCACCCACCCGGGGGCGGTGATCGTGAGCGTCGACGCGCGCGATGGTGCGGTGCTCACCGAGGGGTGGACCCAGCAGACCGAGACCGACCCCACCGAGGCGGTCGCGACGCTCGCGGCGGCGGGGGCGGCGGCGGTGCTGTTCACCGACGTCGCTCGCGAGGGCCGCCTGGGCGGGATCGACCCCACCACCACGGCGGCGGTCATCGACGCGAGCCCGGTCCCCGTCATCGCCTCCGGCGGGGTCACCACGCTCGCAGACGTGGCGACGCTCGCGGGGCTGGGGGCGGCGGGCATCGTGATCGGGACCGCCCTCTACGAGGGCCGCGTCACCCTTGCGGCGGCCCAGCAGGCGGTGTCCGAGCGCATGCGCAAGCATGATGAGACCACCGGTGGTAGCGGCTGATATGACAGACGCCCCTGCACGGACCGCCGTCCGCAGCCGCGAGACGGCGGAGACGACCGTCTCCGTCGAGGTGGAGCTGGACGGCACCGGCGCGGTGTCGGTCGACACCGGCATCGGCTTCCTCGACCACATGCTGACGGCGATGGCGGTCCACGGCTACCTCGACATGGCGGTCACGTGCGACGGCGACCTCGAGGTGGATGCGCACCACACCGTCGAGGATGTGGCGCTGACGCTCGGCGATGCGGTCGCCGCTGCGTTGGGCGAGAAGGCGGCGATCGTCCGCTTCGCCGAGGTGACGACGCCGCTGGATGAGGCGCGTGCGACGGTGGTGCTGGACCTCAGCGGCCGCCCCTACACGGTCTTCGATGGGTCGTTCTCCCAAGAGCAGATCGGGGCGTTCCCCGCGGACCTCGCACGGCACTTCCTCGAGTCGTTCGCCGCGGCCGCCGCGGCGACGGTCCACGCCTCCGTCGAGGGGCGCAACGCGCACCACGAGGTCGAGGCGCTGTTCAAGTCGCTCGGGCGCGCGCTCGACCGGGCGACCGCCCGGGATGCGCGGCGGAGCGGGCCCCCATCGACGAAGGGGCGTCTGTAGGGCGTCGGGGTGGTGATCGGCGATGTTCGATGAGATCATGGGGAAGTTCGCCGGCAGCCCCAGCCAGCAGGCGGTGATCCGGCTGCTGCTCGAGCGTGGCTTCAGCGTGACCGAGGAGGGGCGCGTCGTCAGCGGTGGCATCGAGATCCCCAACACGGGCATCGCGCGCGAGATCGATGTCGACCGGCGCGTCGTCGATGCGACCACCTCCGCCATCCTGGCAGACGCACAGCTGCGGGAGATCTTCCTGAACATCTCGTCGATCCCCAGCCTGATGGACCTCGCACCGGTGCTGGATCTGCAGGTGATCACGATCGAGGTGGCCGCCGCGGGCGCACCGGGTCTCATCGCGGCGGTGACCGGGCTCGTCGCCGAGGCCGAGCTGTCGATCCGGCAGATCGTGAGCGATGACCCCGAGTTCAGCGACGCCCCCCGGCTGTACATCATCACCGACGCCCCGGTGCCGGGGTCGCTGCTGCGGGCGCTCGTCGACCTCGAGTTCACCCGCAGCGTGTCGGTCACCTGAGCCCACAGACCCCCGTTTCATCTGGACCGCAGCTGCCCCCTGTGCGCAGTGCACACCGTCTCCACCGCCGGCGTCCCGTCCAGCCGCGATCGGTCGGAACGCCCCTATCACCCGCATGTGGACGTCTCAGCCGCTCCATGAGCTGTTGTGGGTCCGTCCCGCCCCCGGCGTGGGGGACACGGTCGCGCCCGGTCCACCGGAAAGAGGGGGGTTCAGTCGATGATCAGGCTCTCCCCGTCATCCTCGCTGCTCGCGCGCGGCTGCATCTCCGTGCGGTAGCGGTCGATCCACCGCGCGAAGCAGTCGGGACACAGCACCTGCCGGTCGACGTCCTTCCCGTCGACGCCCACGCGGATCTCCCGCAGCAGCGGGGTCTCCACCGAGATGCCACAGCCGTCACACGCGGAGCGGTCGGTCATGCCCACACATCGCCCGAGGCGGTCATAAGCTTGGCCGCGGTGGCGACCACAACGGTCATTACGACGGGCACGTCAGCCTGCGAATAGGATGCAGGTCGCCGTCTCCGGATTCAGCATCATCGGGACCTGGGACGAGGTCGTCGAACACGGTGAGCGCATCACGTACGCGCTCGAGGAGGAGGGGGTCACCTCCTCCGCGTTCGATGAGTGGTGCGAGTGGCGACCCAAGTCGCACGAGCGCCTGCGGGATGACGTCCGTGAGAAGACCGCCGCACAGGCGAGTGTGCGGCGGGGCCGCGGTGAGCGTGCGGGGATCGCCCCCAACGAGGACCTGCAGACGGCGGGCGCCTCGCTGTCTGCGACGGCGGCGACGCTCGGTGAGGGTGAGGGGATGGACGCGGCGCGCCACGGCGGCCGTGCGGTCGGGCATCTCCGCCGGGCGGTCGACTCGGCGGTGCGCGCCCTGCTGCGCCGGATCGAGCACGTCGTGTACCGCCGGATCATGACACGCATGTCGCCGTTCTACTTCGACAACCTGCTGATCAGTGCGAACATCGACCGGTCGGACCGGCGGGGCCCCTCCCAGCAGTACCACTTCGAGGTGGACATCGCCGATGATGGGTTGAAGCACGCGGTGGCGGACCGGCTGGACACCTACGAGGACCGCTACCCCCGATGGCACGGGGAGGTCCGCAAGGACACCACCGTGGCCGAGGAGGTCGAGGGCGTCGAACCCCCGCGGCCCCGGGCGGACTGACGCCGGTGACCGCGCCGCTGCGAGCGACGGCCGGTGAGCTGACCACGAGCGAGCTGATGACCCTCATCGAGGATGGCACCAGCGTGATCATGCAGGCGGAGGTGATGGGCCGGACCCACACGGTCACGCTGCGGGCCAGTGACGGCACGTACTACTGCGACACCCCGACGAAGCTGCATCGGCACACCGACCCCGCGGAGATGATCACCTGCATCGAGTCGATGGGGTACACCCAGCCGGGCTGAGCGGGGGTGTTTATGCCCGCCTGTCATCCACCCCCAGGTGATGAGCGACGAGCTGCACCGGCAGGCGATGCCGATGGACCTCCACGCGGTGCTCGAGCAGGTCTTCGCGATCAAGCAGCACGACCTCCGCACGTTCACCCAGCTGCAGCGCGCCCCGGGCAGCACCGTCAACGAGCTCGCGGGGATCCTCGACCGCGACCGCAGCACGGTCAACCGGTCACTCACCACGCTGCGTGAGCAGGGGCTCGTCCGCCGCGAGCGCCGGCTGCTGGACACCGGTGGCTACGTCTACCAGTACATCCCCGCGGACCACGAGACGGTGCGGACACAGCTGCATGAGGGCCTGGACCGCTGGTGTGCGACGATGCACGCGGAGATCGACGCCTTCGATGGGTCGCTGTGAGCCGTCTGCAGAACCCTCCCGCTTTTTGACGTGCCCGCCGAACCGCCGTCGATGAGTCTCGCGCTGTCGACGCCCGCACCGACCGCTCCGCCGGAGGCCACCGATGGGGTGTGGCTCGCCGACATCGAGACGGACGAGGCGTACGCGCCCTTCGATGAGATCCGCTACCTCAGCGACCGCGGCAACCTGCTCGAGGTGCGCTATGCGCAGCTGCCGACGTTCGAGGACTTCCACGGGTCGGGCGTGTGGCGCTACGCTGCGGCACTACCGTTCGCCGAGGGGGTGAGCCTCCCCGAGGGCGATACCCCGCTGCATGCGGCCCCGCGGCTGGAGGCGTCGATCGGGGTGGGGAGCCTGCGGATCAAGCACGAGGGGATGAACCCCACCGGCTCGTTCAAGGACCGCGGCATGACCGTCGGGGTGCGGGTGGCCAAGCGCCTGGGCGTCGACCGCCTCGCGGTCGCCTCGACCGGCAACACCTCCGCGGCACTCGCGGCCTACGGCGCCCGCGCGGGCATGGAGACGCTGGTGCTGCTCCCGGCCGGCAAGGTCGCCGCGGGCAAGGTGGCACAGGCGGCGCTGCACGGCGCGCGGATCCTCGAGGTCGACGGCAACTTCGATGACTGTCTGGATTTGGTCAAGCTCATGGGCGATGAGGGGCTCGTCTACCTGCTGAACTCGGTGAACCCCTTCCGCCTGGAGGGGCAGAAGACGATCGGCCTGGAGATCCTCGAGCAGGCACAGGCGCAGTACGGGCGCTACCCCGACCGCATCGTCCTCCCCGTGGGCAACGCGGGCAACACCTCCGCGCTGTACAAGGCGTTCCGTGAGCTGGTCCAGTCCGGTGCGCTCGCCGTCGAGGACGTGCCGAAGCTCACGGGCGTGCAGGCCGCGGGCGCCGCACCGCTGGCGGAGGCGGTCGCCAACGGGTGGTCGACGATCCAGCGGTGGGACCACGTGGAGACGCGGGCGACGGCCATCCGCATCGGCAACCCGGTCAACGCGCCGAAGGCGATCCCTGGCATCCGCGAGACGGGCGGCACCGCCACGCGGGTGACCGACGCGGAGATCACCGCCGCACAGCGGGCGCTCGCCGAGGAGGGCATCGGGGTCGAGCCCGCCTCCGCCGCCTCCGTCGCGGGGCTGCGCAAGCTCGTCGACGCGGGCGAGGTCGACACCCGCGAGGACGTGGTCTGTCTCACGACGGGGCACCTGTTGAAGGACCCCGATGCGGCCTTCGCCGCGAGCGCGGACCCCGAGCCGGTGCCGAACGATCTGGCGGCGATCGTCGACCACCTCGGGGTCTGAGTCTCAGCCGAGTCGGCCCGCCGTCTCCACCGCCAGCGAGACGACCTCCATGTGCGCCCGCGCCTTCTGGGGGTCGGTGCTCTCTGCGGCCAGCCGCAGGTGCGTCGCGATCACCGTCTCGAGGTCCCCATCCCCGTGCACCCCCGGGGCGGGCTCCTCGGCCGGCTCGGTCGGGAAGCCGTCATCCTGCGGGGCACGCGTGGTCGCATCCGGCTGCTCGACCACCGTCTCGCACGTCGGGCAGAACAGCTGGCCCTCATGCCGGAAGATCGGCGCGCCGCAGTCGCCGCAGTGGTGGTTCGTCATCGTCGCCCCCTGCAGCAGCAGCTCGCTCATCCGCTCGGTCTCCGCGCGCCGCTGCTCGTCGCGCTCGAGCTGCTCGCGCAGCCGCGCACGCTCGGCCTCCTCATCGAACTCGCTCATGCACCCCGATGCGTCAGGCGGGGGAAAAAGGCCGTCGGGGGCCACAGTCGAAGTCTTTAATCAGCCACCCCGACGCCGCTCAGGTGGCATGAGTAAAGTTAGCATTGTGGGGGCTGCGGGCACCGTCGGTGCGGCCGCTGCGTACGCGCTCGCACTCCGCGACGTGGTCGATGAGATCGTCCTCGTCGACATCCCGAGCAAGGCCGAGGAGGCGGTGGGACAGGCCGCCGACACGAACCACGGGATCGCCTACGATGCGAACACGATCGTCCGGCAGGGCGACTACGCCGCGACCGCCGGCTCGGATGTGGTGGTCATCACCGCGGGGATCCCCCGCCAGCCCGGGCAGTCCCGGACGGACCTCGCCGGCGACAACGCCCCCATCATCGAGGAGATCGGCACGCAGCTGGCCGCCCACACCGACTCGTTCGTCTCGATCACCACCTCCAACCCCGTCGACCTGCTCAACCGCCATCTGTACGAGGTGGGCGAGCGCCCACGCGAGCAGGTGATCGGCTTCGGTGGCCGGCTGGACTCCGCGCGCTTCCGGTACGTGATCAGCCAGGCGTACGACGTCCCGGTGCGCAACGTGCAGGCGACGATCCTGGGCGAGCACGGTGATGCGCAGGTGCCGGTGTTCTCGAAGCTGCGGATCGATGGCGCCGACCCCGTCCTCCCCGCCACAGAGCGCGAGGCGCTGCTCGAGCAGCTGACCGCCTCGGCGATGGATGTGATCGAGCGCAAGGGGTCGACGCAGTGGGGCCCCGCCACGGGCGTGGCCGACATGGTCGAGGCCATCGTGCGCGACACCGGGCGGGTGCTGCCCGCATCGGTCGTCCTCGACGGCGAGTACGGCCATGCGGACACCGGCTTCGGCGTGCCCGTCCGCCTGGGTGCGGGGGGTGTCGAGCGCGTGCTCGAGTGGGAGCTGGATGCGACCGAGCGCGAGCAGCTGGATGCCGCCGCCGCGAAGCTCGCCGAGCAGTACCGGACGATCACCGCATAGACCGGACGATTTTATGGGTCGCGGCTCGCGACCGGTGGTATGCACACCCGTGGTGCGACACCGGCGGAGACGCTCCTGTGCCGACTCGAGACCGACCAGCCCTGGCGCGGGTCGATCGAGGCGTACGCGGCCGACCGTGGGATCGCAGCCGCATGGTTCACCGGGATGGGGGCGGTCCAGGAGGCGACGCTCGCGTTCTACGACCAGGAGGCGGAGACGTACGAGCGCTTCTCGGTCGATGAGCACCTGGAGGTCGCCTCGTGTGTGGGCAACGTCGCGATGCTCGATGGTGCCCCCTTCGCGCACACCCACATGGTGCTCAGCCGCCCCGATGGGACCACCGTCGCGGGGCACCTCGATGAGGCGACCGTCTTCGCCGGCGAGCTGCACATGCAGGTGTATGAGACCCCCCTCGAGCGACAGCATCATGCCCCGACCGGGCTCGACCTGTGGCTGAACGCGTGAGTTCGGATCCGTACCACACCACGATCGACAGCCGGCTCGCCGCGGCGATGCGGGTCGCAGAGCAGGCGCGCGCACAGGGGCGGGACCCCTCGACGGCCGTGGAGATCCCCATCGCGACCGACATGGCCGAGCGGGTGGAGAACCTGCTCGCGATCGATGGGCTGGCGACGCGCATCCGCTCGCTCGAGGGGACCCACAGCCGTGAGGAGGCTGCGCTCGCGCTGGTGACCGACTTCGTCGACGGCACCGTCGGTGAGTTCGACTCGCCGGCGGCGGTGATCGAGGGGGCGGTGCGCACCGCGGTGGCGCTTTTGACCGAGGGGGTCGTCGCCGCCCCCATCGAGGGGATCGACCGTGTCGAGCTCGTCCCCGCGGGCGATGGGACCGAGTTCGTCAACATCTACTACGCGGGCCCGATCCGCTCGGCGGGTGGGACCGCCCAGGCGCTGTCGGTGCTCGTCGCGGACTACGCGCGGACGCTGCTGGAGATCGGCGCGTACCGGGCGACCGATGCGGAGGTCGAGCGGTACGTCGAGGAGGTCGGGCTGTACGACCGTGAGAAGGGGCTGCAGTACTCCCCGTCGGATGCGGAGACGCGCCACATCGCCCAGCATCTGCCGATCATGCTCGACGGTGAGCCCACCGAGGATGCGGAGGTCTCGGGCTACCGCGACCTCCCGCGCATCGACACGAACGCCGCCCGTGGTGGGATGTGTCTCGTGCTCGCCGAGGGGATCGCACTGAAGACGCGGAAGATCCAGCGCTACACCGCCCAGCTGCCGGAGGTCGCGTGGCCCTGGCTGGATGCGCTCACCGCCGATGCGACCGCCGAGCCGGCGGGGCCCACCCCGGAGGCGCCCATCGACACACCCGCCGGTCCCCCCCGCGTCGCCCCCGCGAGCAAGTACCTCCGCGACCTGATCGCCGGTCGCCCGGTGATCGGCCACCCGTCGACCCCGGGTGGGCTCCGGCTGCGGTACGGCCGCGCGCGCAACCACGGCTTCGCGACCGCGGGGATCCACCCGGCGACGATGCACCTGACCGACGACTTCCTGGCGACGGGCACGCAGATCAAGACCGAGCGACCGGGCAAGGCCGCCGGCGTCGTCCCCGTCGACACGATCGAGGGGCCCACGGTGCGGCTGGCGGACGGGTCGGTCCTGCGGATCGACGACCCCACCACCGCCCGCGAGCTGCGGACCGGGGTGGATGCGGTGCTCGACCTGGGGGAGTACCTCGTGAACATCGGGGAGTTCATCGAGAACAACCAGCCGCTGGCGCCTGCGGGCTGGGCGGTCGAGTGGTGGCTCCAGGAGCTCGCCGCCGCGGGTGCGCCGATCCAGGCGCTGACGGACGACCCCCACGTCTCGCTGTCGCAGCCCACACCCGCGCAGGCGCTCGAGTGGGCCGACACGTACGATGCGCCGCTGCATCCGACGTACACCTACCTGTGGCACGACATCAGCGTCGAGGAGCTGGAGCTGCTCGTGCGCGTGGTCGCCGGGGGTGAGCTGACCGACGACCCCGCGCTGCCTGCGGTGTTCGACCGCGTCGAGACGGCACTGCAGCTGCCGCGCGGCGAGGGGGTCGCCGGCATCCTCGAGCGGCTGCTGATCGCGCATCACCAGGGGCCCGAGCGGCTCACCATCCCCATCTGGCGGCCGTTCGTGCGGTCGCTGGGGTTCGATGCGTCGCTCACCCACGGCGGCGGATCGCCCTCGGCGGATGCGCGGGCGTACGACGCGGGCGCCAATGCGATCCGCGCGGTCAACGAGCTGGCCCCCTTCGCGATCCGCGAGCGCGCGCCCACCCGGGTGGGCGTGCGGATGGGCCGGCCCGAGAAGTCCGAGCGGCGCCAGCTCGACCCGCCCGTGCACGTGCTGTACCCGCTGGATGACCGCGGTGGCAACCAGCGTGACATCGTCGAGGCCGCCGCGGCGACGGAGGCCAGCATCGACGCGGGGGTGCCGGTCGCGGTGGGCACCCGGGAGTGCCCGCAGTGTGCCGCCACGACCTATCATCTGCAGTGCCCCGACTGCGGTGACCGCACGCGACCGGTGACGGCGTGTCCGCACTGTGGGCACCCGGGTCGGACCGACGCGGGTGGGCAGCGGGTCTGCCCGAGCTGTGAGCGGCGCATCGATGGCGTCCAGCCGCAGTCGGTGACGGTCGCCCGCGACCTCCGCGCTGCGCTCGCGGCGGTCGATGAGCGCCCCACGAGCTTCGAGATCCTCAAGGGGGTCCGTGGGCTCAGCTCCGCGGCGAAGACACCCGAACCGCTGGAGAAGGGCATCCTGCGTGCGAAGCACGACGTCTCGGTGTTCAAAGACGGCACCGTGCGCTACGACATGACGGACCTGCCGGTGACGGCGGTGCGCCCCAGCGAGCTGGAGATGACCGCCGCGGGCTTCCAGGCGCTGGGGTACTCGCACGCGCTCGATGGGGAGCCGCTGCAGTTCGATGACCAGCTCGTCGCGCTGCGCACGCAGGACATCATCCTCTCCGATGGCGCGGCGGCGTACCTCATGCGGACGGCCGACTTCGTCGACGACCTGCTCGAGCGGTTCTACGGGATGGCGCCGTTCTACGAGGTCGACACGCGCGCGGACCTGGTCGGCGAGCTGGTCTTCGGGATGGCGCCGCACACCTCCGCCGCGGTCGTCGGGCGGATCGTGGGGTTCACGAGTGCGGCGGTGGGGTACGCCCACCCGTTCTTCCATGCGGCCAAGCGGCGCAACTGCGACGGCGATGAGGACTGCGTGATGCTGCTGATGGACGGCCTGCTCAACTTCTCACGGTCGTACCTGCCGGACCGGCGGGGGGGCTCGATGGACGCCCCGCTCGTGATGTCCTCGCGGATCGACCCCACCGAGATCGACGATGAGGCGCACAACATCGACGTGATGCCGCAGTACCCGCTGTCGGTGTACGAGGCGACGCGCCGCTGTGCACCCCCCGATGCGGTCGCCGATGCGCTCGCGCTCGCGGGCGATGCGATCGCCGCCGATGAGGCGGTGCACTTCCTGCACACCCACGACACCGCCGACATCGCCGCCGGTCCCGCGCTGTCGGCGTACAAGACGCTCGGGTCGATGATGGACAAGACCGACGCCCAGCTCGAGCTCGCGCGGAAGCTGCGGGCGGTGGATGCGACCGACGTGGCCGAGCGCGTGATCGAGGGGCACTTCCTGCCCGATCTCATCGGCAACCTCCGCGCGTTCGCCAGCCAGGAGAGCCGCTGCATCGACTGTGAGCGCAAGTACCGGCGCATGCCGCTGTCGGGCAGCTGTCGCGAGTGCGGCGGTCGCGTGACGCTCACCGTCCACCAGGGCTCGGTGCGCAAGTACCTCGAGCCCGCGATGCACGTCGCGGAGGCGTACGGCTGTCGGCCCTACACCACCCAGCGGCTGGAGGTGCTCGCGGCGACGATCGACTCGGTCTTCGAGAACGACCACAACCGGCAGTCCGGCATCGCCGACTTCATGTGACCGATCAGAGGTAGCCCAGCTCGCGCAGCCGCTGCTGTGCCGCCGCATCCATCGGCTCGAGGGGGTCCGCCGCAGGCGGTGCCGTCGGGTCCAGCGGCCCCACACGCGCGGCGAACGCGCCGAGGTCCGCACGCACCTCGGCGAGATGTGGGTCATCCGGCGCCAGCGGCGCGGTCTCGTCGGGGTCCGCACGGAGGTCGAACCCCTCGGGAGCGGCGAGCGAGCTGTCGATCAGCTTCACATCCGGTCTGCGCGCCGCCCGCATCGATGCCCGTGCCCGATGGTCGGCGGCGACCGTCGCCCCCGCAGCGGCCGCGCGCCGCTCCAGCTGGGCGAGCTCGATCACCGGCCGGGCGTACTCGATGTACGCCGTCGCGGGGTCGCCGTGCTGGCCGGGGTCCCGCGCGTCGGCCGGCACCGCCTCGAAGCGGCGGTACCGCGGGTCGCTCATGCAGCGGGTCGGGTCGACCCCCGCGTCGGTGCCCCGCCCCGCCAGCAGCGTGTGGTACAGATCGAGCAGCTCGACGGTCCCCCCGCGCCGGCCCTGCGGGAGCGCGGGGTGCCGGATCACGAGCGGGACGTGCACGAGCGGGTCGTACACCGCGAACTCGTGACCCAGCAGCTCGTGCTCGCCGAGCAGCTCCCCGTGATCGGCGGCGATCACCACGATCGGTGGGACCGCCGAGTGTGCATCCGCCGCGGACAGCAGCTGCCCGACCGCATCGTCCATGCTCGCGATCGCCGCATCGTACAGGTCGCCGAGCGCCGACCACTCGGCGTCGTCGATCGCGCGCACCCCCGCGTTGTACTCCTTGGAGTTCTGGCACACCGCCTCGGGGTCGACATCCGGGGCGAAGCGGCTGCGGAACGGCTCTGGGGGGTGGTACGGCAGGTGCGCGTCCATCAGGTTGAGGAAGACGAACCAGCGGTCCTCCCGCCGCATCGTCGCGATCGCCCGCTCGACCGCCGCGGGGGTCTTCGAGTCGCCCCGGTCGGTCCGGGCGGTGCGCTCGTGGATGCGGTTGCCCAGTGCGACCAGCTGCTGTGCCACCGTGCGCAGCCGCGGGCGCTGATGCAGCTGCTCCCACACCCACCGCAGCGGGGCGCCCCCGACGCCCCCGGGCAGCACCTCGAAGAAGTTGTCCACCTCCGCGAACCCCCGTGTCATCCCGGTGTAGGGGGTGATCCACGCGTTCGAGGAGAAGCAGGCGGTGTGCATCCCCGTCGCCGCGAGCGCCTCCGCGAGCGTGCGGTCCGTGCGGAGGTACGGCTCCTGCTGGTCGGCGCCGTGCTCGGAGGGGTACCGGCCGGTGAACATCGATGCGTGGACCGGCAGCGTCCACGGTGCGGGTGCGACCGCCTCCTCGACGACCGTCGCCGTCTCGGCGAACGCGTCGATCGCGGGTGTCGTCGGCCGGTCGTAGCCGTAGGCGCCCAGTCGGTCACGCCGCACGGTGTCGAGGACGACGAAGAGGATGTTACGGTCCCCGTGGTCACTCATCGGGCTGACTCGTCACCGGGTCGAAAAAGCCGCTGTGGTCCGGTCGTGCTCAGAAGGGCGCCTGCGGCCCCTCGTCCTCCTCGACGGTCTCGCCGGGGAAGGAGGGGGACATCCCCCCGAAGCCGCCGTCCATGCCGGTGTCGGCGTAGACCATCTCGATCTCGGGGATCTCCTGGACCATCCGCGTCTTGATCGCCTGGATCGTCATCGGGGAGATCCCACAGCCCGAGCAGGCCCCGCCCAGCTGGACGGTCACCTCGCCGGCCTCCTTGTCGAGATGCGAGATGGCCGCGGAGCCGCCGTGCATCTGGATCTGCGGGAAGTTCCGCCGCAGGAACATCACGATGCGCTCTTTGAGGTCGTCATCACCCTGTGTTACGTCGGTGCTCATACCGCAACCAAACGCCCACAGCGGCTTATCGCTTTGGTTCGGGTGGGAACTCGAAGACGTCCTCGAGCGCCGCGACGAGCGCGTCGGTGTACGCGGCGATGACCGTCTCGAAGCGCTCCTGATCGATCTCGACCCCGGTGAGCCGGGCGTACGGGTCTGGGGGCAGCTCGATCGCGAACGCCCCGTCGGCGTACACCGGCTCCGACTCATTCAGCACCTGCTGGTCGAGCGCGTGGACGAGGCGTGAGTCGTACCGCGCGTTCATCTCGTCGAAGGCGATCCGGTACGCCC
>Ga0209937_1000045_pt1 | contig 42471 bp, 23 predicted proteins | sample SalPon1_B_H2O_MG_FD_185699 | JGI IMG/M metagenome (GOLD analysis project Ga0209937, IMG submission 185699) | Salt pond water microbial communities from South San Francisco under conditions of wetland restoration - Salt Pond MetaG R1_B_H2O_MG... | ecosystem: Environmental > Aquatic > Non-marine... | reverse complement strand
AGGACCTTAAACATGTCACCATTGAAACAAATGCAACACAGAAGTTACAGCCAGATTTTGAGCATTGGCTCAGAACTCAAGACAGAATACATGTTACCTTTTCGTGTTCACCAAAGCTCACCGTTTCGGGAGAGTCTTGGTCAGATGCGATTAGGCCTGAGATTGCTGGGCAATATCATGACATTCCTAATAGCAACCAGTACTTTAAGTTTGTGGTTGCTGATGAAAGGGATGTTGATGAAGTTACTGCTGCTACTGCGCAATTTACAGAAGCAGGCATCGAGTGTCCAGTCTACATCATGCCGCTCGGCGGACGATCTGAGGAGTATGAGCTTAACACAGACAGGGTTGCCAAACTCGCAATGCAGAGGGGATGGAGATACACGCCGAGACTACATATCGAACTCTTCGGCAACGCCTGGGGAACATGACGACCCCACAGAACGACTACGCAAAAGTGGATTTTAAAAGGTAAAATTATGTTAAATTTTTGGAAAAAACTAAAGTCAAATGAAGAGCAGCCGCCTGCGGAAGAAAAAACAGCAGAAGACATCCGCAGAGAAACATTAGAACGCGAAAAACAAGCAGCAACAGATAAAGGTGAACCTTGGGTAGCAGTTCTAGATACTCAGATAAATCCTGACAATATTCGCAATGGGTTTTTTGAGCTAGACTGGAACAACGAATTTATAGAACAACTTTTGGATGCTGGATATCAAGGCGAATCTCAGGAACAGATAGTAGATGCGTGGTTCAAGACTATTGTTATGCAAATGTTGGAAGAAGAGGGACTAGACAAGGATAGAGACATGGGTTATATTAACGTTGTTCCTATTGACAAAGGCAAAAGCGAAGTTTCCTAATGCATTTATTCCTCTTGGACGGCGAACTCTTGCTCATGTGCCCTCGAGATGCTACTATATATTACTTACAAGGTAGAGATATCTTTGATCTCACCGAAAGCCTAGGAATGGATCCAGAATGAGCACATATATTTTAGTAGACACTGCTAACACTTTTTTTAGAGCACGTCATGTTGTTCGCGGCGATATCGACACCAAAGTAGGCATGGCCATGCACATTACCTTAAACAGTATTAGAAAAGCTTGGCAAGATTTTGACGGATGCCATGTCGTGTTTTGTTTGGAAGGTCGGTCATGGCGCAAAGACTTCTACGAGCCATACAAGCGTAATAGAAAAGACGCGCGAACTGCGATGACTCCGCGCGAAGAAGAAGAAGACAAGGTATTTTGGGAAATATTTGACGAGTTCAAGAACTTTATCTCAGACAAAACCAATTGCACAGTTATTAGACATCCGCAACTAGAAGCAGACGATCTAATAGCTGGATGGGTACAGTGCCACCCAGACGACAATCATGTGATTATAAGCACAGACGGCGACTTTGCTCAGCTGATTGCTCCTAATGTAAAGCAGTATAACGGAGTTACAAATACAACTGTAACACACGAAGGTTACTTTGATGACAAAGGCAATCCTGTTATAGACAAGAAAACCAAGCAAGAGAAACCCGCACCTAACCCTGACTGGCTGCTGTTTGAGAAATGTATGAGAGGTGACACATCAGATAATGTCTTCTCTGCATACCCCGGCGTGCGCAAGAAGGGTACAAAGAACAAAGTGGGCCTATTTGAAGCATTTGACGACAAAGACACAAAAGGTTTCAATTGGAACAATCTCATGCTGCAACGCTGGATTGACCACGAAGGTATAGAGCATCGTGTGCTTGATGACTATACACGCAATGTTACACTTTGCGACCTAACAGCACAGCCGGCTGAAATTCGTGAGATAATTAACAATACAGTTGAATCAGTAGAGCCTAAAAGCGTGTCACAGGTAGGCATGCGACTAATGAAATTCTGTGCTAAGTGGGACATGCAGCGTATAGCAGATCAAGCACAGTTATATGCTGAGCCACTGCAGGCAAGATATCCAATGGAGGGTTGACATGGCAGGAAAATTAAAAGCAAAAGAAATTCTAAAAAATAAATTTTGGATTGTTGAGGATGAAGGCATAAGAGTAGGCACGTTAAGCGTCAACGAAGAAAAATACATGTTCAGCGGGCCTGCAGGAACCAAATACTTCGACAGCGAAAGAGCATTGAAAAAAACCTTTGGCAAAAACTTTTTAATTACGCAGGTTGAGAAAACTCCAAAAGAACAAGAAAAAATAGTTCATGGTTATCCCACAAGTTGTACTCCATACAACACCATGTACGATGTATCAAGAAAATTACCTTTGTTCACAAAGAGCACAAAAAGCAAAAGTCTATACTGTGCAGGATATTATATTGTGCGATTCGACAAAGGATGGGTCAAAAGTTTTTGTCCTAAATTAATTACAGTAGAACGCTATGAAACACAGGGTCCTTACAAAACAGACATAGAAATGAAACAAGCTTTGAGTATTGCAAATGCAAAATGATCCTTTGAATACGTCATCTATACAGCAATTTATTCAGCAGGTAAAAAGCGCAGATAACAGTCGGTCAAAAGACGTTCGCTTAGATATCACTCAAGCCAAAAACTTGGCCTATACCTTAGGCATAGTGATGTCGCGGTTAGAGGGCGATTTAGAAAAATTTGTCCAGCAAAATTCAAACACTCAGGACACAGTGGAAGTAAAGCTAGACGGCGGAACCGACTGGAAATAAACCACGTATTTAAATGTTAAGAGATAAATATATGCGTAGTTAATAGGAGCACGCATATATGAGTAGGCCCAAACCCACTGTGTTGTTAGAACATATAGATAAAAAAACCTACAGAGCAGAACAGGTTTTAGACGCAGAAGCTATATGGGCTGTGTTTTATAATGAAAAACCATTCAATCTCAAAAGCTTGAATTCAATAACTAACTATCCAGGGCCGAAATACAAAAAAACAAGCTTCTCTAATCCTGGACACGCACATAATCTTGCAAAAAAGTTGAACGAAATGTTCAACACTGAACTCTTTGCAGTATATCGATTGACTTCAGGCGATCTCGACATCGAACAATGAGCTGGAAGGAAACTTACACAAAAATTTTCCTGAAACAGCTCGGGAAGACGGTAAGTGACACAGCGGTCAAAGAATATCTCCCTCTGTGGTGGAAGAATACTCGATATAAAAAGAGCGGCGGTTTGCGCCTAACAGACGCCGGATTTGATGTTCTTAATCAGATCGAAATAACTACATATGAAATTCCTTATCCAAAGGACATGTCAATGAGCGTACAAGTTATTATTTTTCTTGACCAATTTATTGACTGCCCATACTACATAGCACCTCGATCAATCTATGTTACAAATGAAAAGAAAGCACTAGAACTAAGCCTATTCAGTGGCGACCTTCGAAAATACGGCATTACAAAAGCAATGTCGAGACACAAAGAATAATCTCGCCAAAATCTACTTGACACACTGCGTGTAGATGTTATTATGTATGCATAGTTAGCAATAACTATCTAGCACTGAAATACTACGAGGATTGATAAATGGATAATGTAGCAACTCGCACTATTAGCCCAAACAGCGCAAAGAAAAGCATTGGTCATGCAATGCGCAAACAGCGTCCAATTTTTCTTTGGGGGCCTCCGGGCATTGGCAAATCTGACATTGTACATCAGATCGGCGATCAGATGAACGCTCACGTCATTGATGTACGCCTGAGTCTATGGGAACCCACTGATATCAAAGGCATTCCTTACTTTGATTCAAACGCGGCCACTATGTCATGGGCACCGCCGTCTGAGCTGCCAGATGAAGAAATGGCATCTCAGCATGAGAACATTGTGCTGTTTCTTGATGAGATGAACAGTGCGGCTCCGGCTGTACAGGCTGCTGCCTATCAGTTGATCCTTAATCGCAAGGTTGGCACTTACACGCTGCCTGACAATGTCTATATTGTAGCAGCAGGTAACCGCGAAGCGGACAAGGGTGTAACCTATCGCATGCCTGCTCCGTTGGCCAACCGTTTCGTTCACCTTGAGATGGCTGTGAACTTTGATGACTGGTTTGAGTGGGCAGTAACTAACAATGTACACAAGGATGTTGTAGGTTATTTGACATTCTCCAAGAAGGATCTATACGATTTTGATCCAAAGTCCCCGTCGCGTTCGTTTGCTACGCCTCGTTCCTGGTCGTTTGTTAGCGAGCTCATCGAAGACGATATTGACGAATCCACAACCACTGACCTTGTGTCTGGTGCAATTGGTGAAGGCCTTGCTGTAAAGTTCATGGCACACCGTAAAGTAGCGGCGTCTATGCCTAACCCCTCCGATATCCTCGACGGAAAGGTTAAAGAGTTAAAACAAGCAGAAATCAGTGCTATGTATTCCCTGACTGTTTCGCTCTGCTACGAGCTAAAGGAAAGCGCAGATAAAAATGAAAAAACTTTTGACAAGAAGGTTGATAACTTTTTGCGTTTTGCGATGGATAACTTCGAAACAGAACTCGTCGTAATGGGTATGAAGCTAGCACTTACTCAGTATGCGCTGCCTATTGACCCAGACGAAATCGAGTGTTTTGACGAATTCCACGATCGCTTTGGCAGGTACATTAAGGCTGCGCAGCAGTCTTAACGTCCGGTGTGTGGGGTTTGGGCGTCCCTCCAAAACGCCCGTTTTCTCTTGACATTTACCGTAAATACGTTATAATAAAAATATAACGTCACGCAAGGAATTACACATGTCTACTAAAGATGCCTCTAGCAAACTAAAGAACTGGCAGCCGAATCCAGACATTACTGAAAAAGAGCTGGAAGAGATGCGTCATGACGTATATGACCGTATTATTATTGCCAGGGTCGGCTTGCTGTTACGCCATCCGTTCTTTGGTAACATGGCTACTCGGTTGCGCATTCTATCTGCAGATGATTGGATTCCCACGGCTGCTGTAGACGGACGTAATCTGTATTTTAACACACAGTTCTTTAATGCCATGGGTAACAAAGAGATCGAGTTTGTAATTGCACACGAAATTTTACATTGTGTATTTGATCATCTCAATCGCAGGGGCGATAGGCATCCTATGCTCTATAACATTGCTGCGGATTATATTGTAAATAACACACTTGTGCGAGATCGCATCGGTGAAAGTCCTAAAATTGTTGACTGTTACCAAGACTTCAGATACGAAGGCTGGACCTCTGAAGAAGTATATGACGAACTGTTCGAACAAGCCAAAGAAGGTCTAGAAGAGAAGATCGAGCAGCTTCTTCAAGAAGGAGAAATGCTAGACGAACACCTAGAATCCGACGGTGATGAAAACAAAGACGGCGAAGAAGGCAAGGACGGCAAAGGCAACACTGTAAGTAAATCTCGTCCCAAGTATTCAGAAGAAGAAATGAAAAAGATCAAGGATGAGATCAAGGAAGGCATGCTGCAGGCCGCCCAAAGTGCTGGAGCAGGTAATGTTCCAGGCGAAGTTGCGAGAATGATCAAAGAACTTACTGAGCCAAAGATGAATTGGCGTGAACTTTTGCGTCAGCAGATTCAAAGCACAATCAAAAATGATTTTACATTCCAGCGTCCCAGTCGCAAAGGATGGCACACCGGTGCAGTGCTGCCTGGGCAGAATTTTGACGATACTATTGATATCTGTGTAGCTTTAGACATGTCCGGGTCGATTGGAGATACGCAGGCGCGCGACTTCCTAAGCGAAATCAAAGGTATTATGGAGGAATATAAAGACTACAGTATCAAGCTGTGGTGCTTCGACACCGAAGTATATAACGAACAGGACTTTAGTGCAGACGGCGGCGAAGACTTGCTAGACTATGATATTATCGGCGGCGGTGGTACTGACTTTATGGCAAACTGGCGCTACATGCGTGAAAATGATATTCAGCCCAAAAAGTTCATTATGTTCACAGATGGCTTTCCGTGGGACAGCTGGGGAGAAGATGATTACTGCGAAACTGTCTTTGTAATACACAGCAACCATAATAAAAATCTAGAAGCACCGTTTGGAGTGACCGCACATTACGACAACAACTAATGGCAAAAATCAAAGAACCGAATCCGCTTAACTTTTTTGAGGCACGACAAAGCACAGTGCCTCCATCCTATTTTGAATACTTGTCAGTGCCCGGAACCTACAACATGGAAGCTGCTTTGGTGAAATGGATTTCCCAAAATCTCAGAGGAAGATTCTACGTTGGGAGGACTGTAGAAATTTCCTCAAAAACTAACCGCATAGAATCCGTTATACGTGTAGGTTTCGAGGACGGAAAAGAACTAGCGTATTTTATGTTAGCTTGTCCACTTTTGAAATATTGAGTTCATAAAGTGCATATATAATTAACGAAAGGAGAAAAACCATGTCCGAAGATGTTCAAGATACTGCAAACACAGAAGAAACTGGTCAGCCAGAGCTTACCGTAAACGATCTCAATGCAATCAAAACGATTATTGATGTCGCTAGCCAGAGAGGCTCATTTAAGCCAAACGAAATGATGACTGTTGGCCAGACCTACACAAAGCTGGAAAATTTTCTAGCTGCTATACAGGCACAGCAAGAGCCGGAAAGCAGCGACAAAGGAGAGTAATATGTCTCTAAAACACGTAGGCAGAATAGCAAAAAACGGAAAAAGAGTAATTGTTGCATACAGAGTATTGCCTGACGACCCAGAACATTGTTTGGTTGTTCCAACAGAAACTTTGGAGGCAGATCAACACGATTCTCTTATGAAACTTGTGGAATCAAACGCAGGCCAAAACGCCTATGAACTTGCAGAAGCGATGGCAAGAACAGCACTTCCTGATGGCAGAAACATGCTTGCAGGATTACATAAGTATGGCAAATTTAATAAAGTAAGTACACAAGAAGTTGAAATGCTTCCAGACACACGATCAGTTGTTAATCTTGCCGAGCTGAACGATGTTATAGCAGAGCAAAAAGGTGTAACAGTTGCAGATCTTGCTCTACAGCCAGAAACTGCCAGTGAACCTAATGCACCAAAGGAAGAAACTGTTCCTGCGCAAACACCAAGCTCAGACGAAGTTTTGACCGACGAGGATCTTGCTGCTCAGTATAGATCGCAAGCGGACGCAATGTTCAAAGAAGCAAAACGACTGAGAGAACAAGCAGAAGATCTAGCACCTAGCAAGAAAAAAACAAAAGCCAGTGCCGCAGAGGAATAAAAAACTGCCGCCAGAGGTCATAGATCACTGGCCAGAAGTCTTCGAAGACATAGAAATCAGTATAGTCCCACTTGAGTACCTTCATTCGGTTCGAGTGGGATTTACTGACGGCAAAGTCTGGGACATCAACATTAAAAATAATTCTGATTCTTCTGTAGAGGAATTACAGAATTCTCTTGACGACTTATTCGAAGAATATCAAGACGTCATACAAAACGTTGACTTTAGATTAGATACAGAAAAAGTCAAAAAAGATATTACCAAACGCACACAAAAGTTCCTAAAACTGAGACGATAGCTAATACTCCTTTTGGCATAAATACTTTTAACAATTGTTATCAGGAGTTAATCGATGGCTTTACAGATCAGAAGAGGCACCGAAGCCGAACGCACCGCGGGCGGGGGCGTAGTTTTCGCAGACGGCGAACTCATATACGTTACAGACACGGATGCACTTTATATAGGAGATGGCGTTACACAGGGCGGCATATTCCTTACTAGCGACACATTGGGATTGCTAGACAGTTTTTTACAAGCAGACAGTATTGCTGACGAATTACAACTCCAAAAAGACCTAAACCTAAATTCTAAAAATATTATTGGTGCAGGTAATATAAACATCGACGGAAACGTCGTAGCTACAGGCAACATAGACATTGGTGATAACACAGCCGACACTGTAACTATTACTGCGCAGGTAGACAGCAATATAACTCCTACAGCCGATACCGAATATGATTTAGGCAGCGAGACACGCAGGTGGCGCAACATTTTTACTAACGGGTTGACTGTCGACGGAGAAGTTTCCGCTGTTAGTATCAACAGTGACGTATTAGCAAATGACTCTACGCTGTTGGTAGACGCAACCAACGGCACTGTAAATATTTCTAATCAGTCTATAGATGCACTGCTAGATGTAAAGACAAGTGGTGCAGGTCACGATCCGTTAGACGGACAAGCACTTGTATGGCATGCAAGCATGAACCATTGGATGCCGCAAAGCTCTGCTGTATTGAACGTAACGGGCGATGTCAAAGGCAGTGTGTTTGGAGATGACTCCACACTGCTGGTAGACTCAGTAGAAGGAGTATTGCGAGGCAGCCACATAGGAACACTTTCAGGTAACGTCTTATCAGAGGACGGTTCGATAATATTAAATCCAGGCACAGACGGCACAAATGCAAATATTGTTAGCGATGTGCAAGGCAATGTAACTGGTAATTTGACCGGCAGCGTTACAGGAGATGTAACAGGTAACATTACAGGCAATGTATCTGGAAACGTTGACGGAGACTTAGAAGGCAGTGTATTTGGCGATGACAGCACCTTGCTAGTGGACGCTGTATCAAACAACATACCCGGTGAAAACATATCAGGAACGGTGACAGCAACTTTCGTAGGTGATGTCACAGGTAATGTTACAGGCGATGTCACAGGTAATGTTACAGGCGATGTGACTGGTAACATCTTAACCAATAGTATAGATTCAGCCGACAGTTCGGCAATAATTGTAACACCTACACTAGAAACACAGTCAGATTTAATTGCTAATCAATCACTGACGGTTGGTGTAGGGGATTTTGCTGGGCCAGGCACAGCGAATGTCATTCTTCGCAATACTGGTGAAATACTTGTTAACAGAGTAACCGCAGGAACAGTCGGCACGGGTGATCCAGACAATGTAGAGCTAGTTTTCGATTCAAAATCTGCATTTGAAAAGCAGTTGACACTGTTGGGACAAACTAATGCTACTGCGGATTTCCGAGTGCTGAGTTTTGTCGGTCAAGGCAACAACTTTGTTGTGGAGACTTATACAGGAGACCCAGACAGCGACACAGAGCTAGAAGATCCAAACAACTACGAAGTTCATTTTAGCGCAAATAATAACGTAGCAGAGTTTGGAGTTCCCGCAAAGTTTGCAGTAGTGGCAGATGACACCGCTAGGAACACTCTAGTTCCAACTCCCGAAAAAGGCATGGTAATATTAATGGAAAGCGGCACTTCTCCAGCTGCGACAAATCAGCTTCAGTATTACAATGGTAGTGCTTGGGTAAATCTATAAGCAAGCACTCGATAAAAAAAGGCGCATTGCGCCTTTTTTAGTGGCTGTTACATTACCAACATACATTCTATGAGAGACTCTCCATCGGAGTCACTGCTTTCTAATGCAACGCCTATTTTATAAACCCCTTGTGTATGGGCGCAGCCGTTGGCTCCTGCGAATAGCAAATCACCCTTACTAACAGCACCTACTACACGAGTGGGAACTCGACCTTTAAGTGCTATTGCAGTTCCGTCATCTAGATCCTTGTTCATCAAAAATGCAGGATTAGTAGATACTACTCCTACAGGATATCCTATACCATCGCATGGCTCTAGTTCATACTGAGATTGTTCGCTTACCATTACAACAGTTCCGGAAGGTGTGTTATTGTCCGTTGTGTATAATTCTGCTAAGTCAGCGTAATTTGCACTGGCTGCATTGCCCTCGAGGTCGCCTACAAATTTTCCTTGACTGAGCTCTATGCCATCGGAAGTAAACCTACTGTGCAGTCCTCCTGCTCGGCCTACTGTTATATCTCCGCCCGAAGTAGGAATCGATACCTGGCTAGACCCATTTACTATACTAGTAGTGGACACACCGCCTATTGCTGAGCCAATTGCACTGTCTACTTCAGAAGTGCTATACACATCGAGATTGGTTCTAGCGCCCGCTGCAGTTACAGCTCCTGTACCTCCTACAGATATAGGTAGAGCACTTCCTCCGCCTGCAAAAGACAGAGAATTAACAGTAAGATTATCGAAGAAACCATCGTTTGTGGTTCCTGCTGTATTCACAGCACCATTGAGGCGAGTGGACGCAGTGATTTCCTTGGCATCAATATTCTCAGCACTAACACTTCCTTGTGCATCGCGAGCAACAAGTGTGTTACCTAAGTTTGAGGCAGATGCATTTAGATTCATTGTTATTACAGTGCCTTCTCCAGCAGGCCCATTAAGGGTGCTGTTTGCATATATATTGAGAAAAGTTTCTGAACCCTCTATCTCAACTTTTTGAACATAATTTCCTGTTGTGTCTGATCCCAGTGCAACACTGTTCGGTCTAGCAGTGGTTACTATGTCTATATTTTCACTGCCGTCAAAATCAGCTGTGCCTTCTATGTCGCCTGAAAGAGTTATGCTTCTGGGTGTTGCCAACTGCTGTGCTGTGCTTGAACCACCTATGACTGTGCCAATAAATTCTGCTGCATGCAATCTTCCTTGATTGTCTCTTACAGCAACAGTATCTGGCTGGATGCTTTGATCAGCTACGCTTGCGCTTCTATTATCGAACACGTTCGGAGTCCCTGTAGGAACCTGTATAGTAGCAGAACGCGTTGCTAGGCCATTAAATTGATTTGCATTTATGTTTCCTGAAGAGTCTCTAGCAGCAATTTTGTTTGGCTGTATTTCTACACTGGCGTCAAAAAATGTTTCTGTGAGATCAGACACACTTAGAGTAGCTGCTTGTGTGGCATCGTCGGCCTGTTCCGCAACACCACGAAATTTTGTTGCAAAAATGTCCCCGACACTGTCTCTTCTAACTATAGTATTGTTTGTGTTTGACTTTGTTGCTGTTCTAAATTCGCCGTCACTCAACAGTTGGTTTGAGTTATCTGCTATGCCTTTGAAATTAACCGCATGTACTTCGTTCCATCTTTTAGATGAAGACCCAATATTTTTTGAGTCATCAGCTGCTGGCATAATACCATTAGCGTCAAGCTGCATGGAAGAAACAATAGAGCCGCTGTTATCAGTAACTTTAAAGTCGATCAAGGCGCCGTTTTGATTAGATAGCAGTTCAGGATTGGAACCTGCGATACGCAACGCTAGATTATTATTTTCACCAATGATGATTCCGTCATCGTCGTCGATAGATACCTGACTTGTAAAAACTGCTCCGTTGCGCTCTACATATTCTTGCGCTAACACCCCGCCTAGTCTGTTAGCATCACTGGATGTTCCGTGGAATTGAAAATTATCAGTAGTTACGCCATTTTTTGCAATCTGTGTGTTAACTAACGTAATGCCCTTTCTTATTCTGTCAAAACCAGCTATGCTATTGCTTTCATCAAGGGTAAATTCATCATTACTAATTATGTAGATAGGATTGTCATCAGCAAAGGCTATTAATATGCGATGTTCATGGTCTTCGGGGCTAGGATCGGGATCGGCCAGTAGGTTATCATATACAAGACGTTCAACCATGTCTGTTGTAATATCTTGTGCTGCTTTTGGACCAACTAGAACAAATTGGCTGCCATTATAAACATATAGTTGTTCGCTGGTATCGTCCCACCAAATGTCCCCTTCTTTTACATTGCTTGCAGCAATGTTAACGCCTGTAGGGAGCGCTCCTTGATGGAGGTTAGCAAGGGGAACAAAAATATTTTCAGCATTGCCGTCATACACTTTTAATGTATTTGCGTTGGTGTCAAAATACAATTGGCCTGCAACAGGCCTAGGTGGATTATTTGCGCTTGCAAAATTCTCCAGCAAGGCTACAAAATTTTCATTTTGTATTTCGCCATAGCCTGAATAGTTCTTACCTACTAATTTTAAATCAGTGGTATTGTCAATAGTACCATCTTCTACTACAGTTAAGATAGTATTATTGGTTTTCTCAATAGTATATGCCATTCTGATAAACCCCTGTTACGATATAGTATTTATCGTTCTAGCCTGGTTAAGGAGTGTACGCTTGCCATTCTCTAGTAGCACCGCTTTGAACTACTCTAAAATATCGCTTTTGTCTTGTAACATTGAGAGATACGCTGCCAGTAGCACTGGCAGGAAAAGCAACATCCTCTACTAGCTGCTGGTTAGAATTTCCTCCGTCTGGGCCATCGATAGTAGAGAAGTCTACACCTATAGAAGTAACAGTCACACCGGATTCAACATCAATACCGCTGACAACACCAACAGAACTTGAAGTAAGAATTCTAGCCTGTGCGTTCAGTTCTTTGCCTGCTGCAGGGTATAGAAATTCTAGAGTATCTAATATCTGTGACTCTACAGTAGAAAAACCAGCATCAGGCATACCTGTGATGTCCAAGGTGAAAGTTACCGGTTCGCTGTCTATTGACGTATCGACATAATTTTTGTTTGCTGCATCTGTGTCTGTGGTAGGTGTAGCAAGACCAGTGATTTTTACAGGATTAGAATTATTAGTAACTTCAATTGATCCTGCACTGTCGATTCTAAGTGCTGAACTTGTCTGTATAGTAGGAGTGCCGGTTATCTCGTCTAAGAGAATAGAATTATGAACTCTTAGTCTATCCATAATTCCAATATCTCTAAGTCCTGGTGCAGTTTCTATAGTAGTGCCCAAGGATGTTTGCTCAACAACTACAGTATCGTTGATCTTATAGGATTTCCCGCTGATTAAATTTAGATTATCACTGACCTCCCAATTTGTTCCATTAGAGGTATCATTTATCCATTTTAAATATTTGTCGTTACTATCTGAAAAATCAGCTTCGCCCTTTATAATTACGCCGGCGCCGTCGGCAGTAGAATCACTTCTCTGTGCTACAGATGCAGCATATACAGCAGTAACACCGTCTGTGCCAAATAACGTGCCTGCACTAGCAGTTGATAGATTATTTCCGCTACCAGACAAAAACGATCCGTTCACAGGCTCTAATACAAGTGTTTGTCTATCCTCCGAAATAGACTTAAAGTTTCCGGTCGCTCCGCTGTTTTGCTGAGTAACCAACTCTCCTGGTTGAACGAGCGCAGCAATACTAGACTCAACTGCACTGTTCAAAGATAGTACAGTGTCTGTGTGTCCTAGTTCTATAGTGTAATCATCTACGGTTAAATCTGAAGTTTCAACCTTAACAGAAGAACCTTGGACTGTAAGATCCCCACGTATAATTGTGTCTCCATTTACGTCCAATGTAGCTGCAGGTATGCTACCTAGATCAAGATTAACACCCATGCGCCTGTTGTCCGCACTTAAAATTAAAGCTTCATATTCGTTGTCGTCTAGATTCAGTTGCCGTATTCTAGTGCTGTGATTAACAATTGTATTTTTATAATTTGTAAAATTTCCCGACACAAAAAACTGCGTTTCTCCTGAACGCCCTATGGTCAACCCCGATTGATTGCGAATGGCAATAGAACCAGTTGTTTCAGAAGCAGCATCCGATGCAAGAAACTGCGACGCAGTTTTTCTTTCTCTTAGTCCTGTAGCAGGATCAATAATGTCTGTTATCAATGAGTTTGCCGAGTCAGACACACCGTAGAACCTAAAATTGTCTTGGTCTACTATGTTAATTCCTTTGCGGATGTCAGTTGTAATATTCAATCTTGTTTGCTCATCCACAGTTGGCAAATACTCGTCGTTGCTTATGATTGCAACAAGCACATTCCCTATCCATAATTTTACTGCGGTATGATTGACACTAGACCTGTCGCGAACAGTGTCAACTTCAAAACCAGATAACCCTTGCACTGCGTTGTATACAGGGCCTACAAGTTGTAAATCGGAGCCATCAAAAAAGTATAATTGATTATTTGCATTGTCTATCCATATGTCGCCTGCCACCATTTGCGGCTGTTCATTGCTTACTATTGGACCATTAGACCTAAATCCTGTTCCGTCATATACTTTTAACCGCCCTTCGCTAGTGTCGTACCATAGCTGGCCTACTATAGGTGTACCAGGTGCTGCAGTTCCTGCAAAGTTTTCAAGAAGTTTTATATAATTCTCATTTAGGAATTCGCCGAAACCTGTGTAGTTTCTGCCTATCAGCGTCAAATCAGTAGAAGTTGTATCTAGCTGTCCGTCAACCAGTTCTGTTAAAAGCGTCCCGTCAGTTTTGTTGAGTTTGTAAGACATTAAGATTCGACTCCAGTATAAATTAGATAGTTCATTGTAAGGAAGGGATTCATAACATCTACCGGTTGACCCAAACTGCTGTTTGTATCTACGCCGCCTGTTCCTTCATAAAATGCTCCGGTGCCGTTGCCTATCAAATCTGCGACAACAGTTGTTTTGTCGTCTATCGCAGGACTGGGGTCATTGCTTACTGCAAAAAACTGATCGCCGTCACCGTCTTGGTTGACCATGTTGTGTTCGTGTTCTGGGAGATTCTGTACGTCCAAAGATTGAGATTCGTTTCCACTAGCTGCTCCCAGTATGTCCGCTGCATTGTTCTGTACTCTGTTGGAAGATCCTCTAGAGCCCATGTTGTCAGCTCCCAAAGGCAATCTGCCGCGCATATCGGGCACAGCAAAAAATCCTTCTTGGACAGTATTTTGTGCAGAACCGTTGAATTTATCTCCTATTACACCGTATAACTCGCCGTAAACAGATATCAAATAGGTGCTTCCGTCGCACACCAACCAACCTTCAGGAATGGGAATATCTGGATCATCTATAATGCCAGCATACGGTACTACAGTGCCTACAGGAGTACGTCCTTTCACGCCTGCCAAAACCCTTGATCGAGGCATTCTAAAAACACCGCTGGGTTTGTTGACAATAAATTCGTCGGTTGCTTCTGATGGAACAGGTTGTCCATTCAGTGTGTTAGGCTGATCGTTGATAAAACCATTAGCAATTTGCGTGTTGAATGTAACAGTGCCTTGCTGGCCGTCAAAACTGATATTGTTAGCTGTAACTTGGCCGGTCATCCTAAACACTGTGGGTGCAGATAATCTATCAGCAAATCCTGCTCGACCCGATACCGAACCCTGCACGTCTCCTCGAAGACTGCCTACAAATTCTGTTGAATAGACCGAGGAAAATACCTTGTCTGGCTGGCCTATTGTTCTAAGATTGTTTTGGTCTGGCAAAACAGCGGCTTGCACAGGATTTACGGCTCCGGTGTCAGGATTTACTAGGTCTGGCTTTCCTACAACAAGCGGGCCATTGATTTTGCTCTGTCCTCCAACATTTAGGTTTTTTGCAATGCCGACTCCGCCTGCAGTTACAATACTGCCGCCGCTTATTCCGTTGCTATCTGTCAGGCTAGTAACCTTTAGTTGCGTATCGGTTTGTATAACGCCCCCAACGTCTAGCGATTCAACCGGACTAGGATTATTAATTCCTACTCGTTCTGTGCTGTCGATCCTAAGCACAGTCTTTTCAGACCCTTGGTTGTTGACTCGCAAGTCGAGGTTGGATCCAGTGGTGTTGTGGCTCAAAACACCTGCTTGGCCATCGATACGTAATCGCAACTGATTGCTGAGTCCAACGCCCAAGCCGTCATTGTTTTTAATCTGAATGCCGAAATCGGTTATGTTTTGTGAATCTTTACGCAGGAAATTCGCTGCGTCAACAGTTTCGTCAGTTGCCGGGCTTGACCCCGGAATAAACAGCGAAAGTGCCTTTTCAGAGATTCCGTTGAACTGCGGTACTCCGTCCCCTGTTATATTTGAACTGCTTAAATTCACTCCTGGGCGTATGCCATCCTCAAAGCCGACTATAGTTGCTTTAGGTGTAAATGTATCACTAGCTATAATTGCAAGAGGCTGTCCTTTAACTTCTACAAAAACCACATCATATGATTCATTATTGACAGCTATAATTTGATCAGGACGAGTGCCTGTTGCAAGTCCCTCGGCAAATTCTGGTCCTACTAGGACCCAGCCCGAACCAGCAAATAGATATAACTGCTGATTGTCTGTATCTACCCACAAATCTCCAATAACGCTGTTGGCAGCATCAGGCTGTAGGTTGGCTTTTTTTAGTCCTCCTGCAGCTACCCAAGTAGTACCATCCCATAACTTTAGCTGGTCTACTCCTAAACTGTTGTCATACCAAAGCTGGCCTTCAACAGGATTAGTAGGCGCATTTGGTGCTGCAAAATTTTCTAATAAATGTAAGAAATTTTCGGCTATACTAGCACCATAAGCAGTGGTGTTCCTGCCGGGCAAATTAAGAGACGTCTCTTGATTTATAGTATTGTCTTCAATTACAACACTGCCTTTTGTTACAAAGTCTGAAAATCTTATTTCGTATGCCATACTATCTATACCTCGTTAAAACCTGTCAAACTTTGTACTCTTACTGTATAATCGATTTGTATTAGTCTGTTCAATGATTTTTGAACAGGATGAAAGATAACATGTGTGAGCAGTCTACCGTCGGTGCCGTCTGGCCCTTGACTTATTAATCCAAGTTCGTCGAACACATATAAATTTTCTGTATTTGTTGCAGTATCGAAAGCGTCCTGTCCGCTGGGTTCTCCGTAGTCTAATAAACAACTCACTAGAATATCTGTAAAATTTGTACCACTTACATGTCGTGTTTCTATTTTGTTGCGCACAGGATCAGTGTTGTTTCCTGCTTGGTCGTCTACAACTTTATTAAAAGTCTGATTATATAAACCTGCATTCACACCTGTCGAATTAGGTGTGAGGTATGTAATTATTCCTGTGGGATCAACTGATGTACCACCATTTCCAAAAGCCATTTTGTAAATCGGGCCGCGCCCTGCATTAGCCAAGGCTTCCGCAAGTGCTATACTCATATTCTCATAGTGTATAGCATTGCGCTTATCAATTAGAACCTCACCACTGTCAGGATCATGAATTTTAATATGTCCTTGTATAAGTGTACCGTGTAGATCTTTAAATTTATCTGTCATGTTATTTGTTCCCGCTAGTGTATTTATTTAGGTAAACTGGTTGTAGCGTTGCGGATGAACTGCGCAATACTGTTAGTTGAATATCTCAGTTGTTCGCCCGAATTTTGCCACAGTTTTCCTAATTTCCTAACAATTAAGACCCTACTGTTTCCTACAGGAGGTTGTGCTAACACCAACTCGTTGCCATTTTCTATGGTAAATTCGGGTGGTAACGTTTCATCTGCTTCTGGGCTGTCTTGATCTAAGCTGCTATTAAATTTTTGTATGCTATTTTTTCGGAGTCGGCGCCCGCCTACAAAAACTTCAAATTCGTTGACACCGTCTGTAGGCATAAAGTCAAGAAGAATTCTAGTTGATTCGTCTTCTAATTTGACCAGCGTTACCATTTCATCTGTATACGGTATGCTTTCACTTGCGCTTTGATCCATTGCTTCCGTTCCAGCAACATGTGTTTGTGGAGCCCCTGTTCCAAGTGTTCCTCTACGCAGTTGAGAAATAGTATTTCCATTTACTTCAAAATATTCTATTCTTTCATTAGCAACAAAGATCACGCCCGGGATGTTAAGCTCTTTGCTTGGCTGTGTTATACCAGATGCATCTAGCAATTCAATCTCGCTATCTGTTATAAACAGATCGTTTGCTAGCACATAAGTTTTATCTTCATTCAACCTCTTGTAGTGGGTCCTATTTAAGATATCCTTGAAAATTCTATATCCAAATTTCGTGCTTACCTTGTTGGCTGCAAAATGTATTACCTGTATTTTATCATTTGTGTTCAGGGGTCGCGTTATATGGACAAAGTTTTCAAATTTTGTTAGTCTATAGTCGATACTAGGAGTTAGCAATTCACCGTTCAATGAAACCCAAACGTAAGAAACATCCAGTGCTGGCCTTCTAAGTGCAACAAGTCCTTTATTCAATCTATGGTTATCAAAATAGTCTTCCGTGCCCACAGTTAGTGTTGTGCGCAACACATTTGTCCTAGTCTCCATTTGTATGTCTTGAACATCATGGTTACTGAATTTGTATACCTGCACTAGATCGCCCATATTTGGCGTCTCTGACAGTATTAATGTATCTCCAGACTCCTGCAGACGTACCGAGACTAATTTGTCAGCACTAGCTGCACTAGCCAAACCCGTGACATTGACAGTGTCGTCTCTGTCGATCAGTTCAATCAGCGCAGGGATTTCCTCAGAAAGAACTAAAATGTTATTATCAAAAGTTTTGACTGTGCCGCTCAATACCGTACTATCTTGAGATCCTATTTCAACAGTTTCTCCTATTTCGAATATACCAGATACATTAGCTATATTGATTACTGTATTTCTTGAAAAAGAGTATTCGCCGTCATCTAAAACATATACTTCTAGGTTATCGCCCGAAACACCAATGTTATCAAACAGCACAACTTGTGTGTTTGAGAAGTCCCATCTGTAGTCCTGCAATAGCTCTAGGCTAACCCCGTTGAGGTAAACATTAATTTTGTCAGCACTGATAGAACTGGGTCCGAATTGATCCGTGTCCAAAGGATATTCCCTTGAGCTAGTGACTGTAAAGTTCTGTGTATAGCCCGGGTATAATATCTTGTTGTTGACTTTTACAATTACATTATGACTAGCAGGTAGTTTGTTAAAAGGCTGCGCACTTAGTTCAAAAGCAGTTGTGCTGCCGTCGCCTTCAAACTGGTCTATACTGACCTCGCTGTAGGTTTTGTCTTGTGACTTGTATACCGCATAGTATATAAAAGAGTTAGCACTAGGCGGAACAACGAATCTGATTCCGACAAGCCCTGCATTTTCATTAAAGCTGTCGTCGGTTTCAAACAGCTGAACTTCTGCTTCTGTGCCATCTACAGTAACAAACGCAGTTATGTTATCTTGGTATAGGACATTTGTGACAAAAGTTTGTGTTTCGCCGTCGCCTGTAAAATTGTCTATATCTAATATCTGCTGCCCATTGCCGCTCATTGACAAAATATTCACCTTTTGTCCTAGACCCAAAGGAGAATCCAATGTTACTGTTCTATCTATGAAATCAACCGTAAAATCTGAATTGTCTATTATCACGCCATCAACTTTGACAAACACAGACGATACATTGTGAGGTAGAACATCTAATGGGAACACTTGATTTCGTTCCTCTGAGGCAGTGAAGTTTCTAGACGCAATTAAACTCCCACCATCAGATGCTCTGTCATATACTTTCAAATCAAGTGTGTCTAGTGTTTGTCCAGGCACAAGTTCTTCAGGTCCTTTTGAAGTTGTAGGTGTGACAAAGCCGGCGCCATCAATGTTAATATCCTCAGCAGCAAGTCCAGTAGCAGTGCCGTAAGCAATATTTCCGCCTTCTACAATCGTATCAAAACCCGTGCCTTGTGGCAAGAAGCTGCCGTCGGAGCTGGACTTTCTTATTACCACAGTTTGATCGTCTGGAGGATTTGAAATACTGTCCGTATAGTATTCTTCAAATTCCTCTATGTTATCTATGGTAACAAAATATTCTAAGTTGCCCCTGTCGTCGACTTCGCTAGTATAATTGCTGCTTTGCGATGTTATTGTAGGCATAATTGCGTTAGGGTTGCCTAACGCAAGAACAGTTGATCCGTCTTCGGCAATATAAGTTTTGCTGCTGCCGTCATAGTTAGGATCGTCAATACGTATGCCATTTACATAAACATTGTATTGTTCGTTATCTTCCAATGGCTTAGATAGTTTGAATTTGGTTGTGCTACCATCGGTAACAAAAGTTTCGTCTTCAAAATTTTCATCATAGGTATCCCAAGCAGATGTGTACCAAGGATCGCTATCCCATCCTGAATCTTGTCCAAACTCAAAACTTCTAACTTCGACGCCGCCATAGTCTACGCCTTCCATCAACTGGCCTAGATCTTTTCCGTACTGTCCTTCAACGCCATCATACAGTGTGTTAATGCGGTCTGCAGCATGCAATAAGTCTATGTTCTTGCTATATTCTACGCGAATTACTGATCCTGCAGGACGCGCTTGTGTAAGTTCAACAAACCCAACAGATCTGGTGTGGTTTTTGGCATTATTTTTTTCATTGCCGTAATTAAATTCACTTGTTAATGCATCGATGTCGTCGAAAAACACATTGATATTTGCCCGCGTTAAATCCATTGGCCATTTCAAATAGAATCTAAGTTCAGCGCCGCTGCTTACAAACTCTTCCACAACGCTAGTGTCCGTGATGTTATTTTGTGCAGTTATGCGGTCAAACTTTTGCGTTACGATTAAATTCCTTACTTTTTGGTTGCCTAGCACAACACTGAATTTTGGTGCGGTTCCGTTGTCGTCCTGCACTCCCTCTACGGTTACAGATGGCGCACTTGTATATCCCGAACCTGAGTCTAAAATTTCTATATCTTTGATTCGACCGTTACCTACGAAAGCACGTGCTTGTGCTCCGGTACCTCCGCCACCAGAAATAACAACAAGAGGAGATTGTGCAAATCCTGATCCGCCATCTTCTATCTCTATAGATTCTATTTCATATGTAAAATTATCTAACCAATGCTTGTCGGGATAATCGTTGATGTCAAAATTGATGTTTGTCAAGACACCATTTTCTATTTTAGGTGCTGGCGATTCAATCAGCCCAGATGAAGCATTGTAAAATGGACTGAGATCAAAATCTGTAACTACGCTTCTAGTGTTGTCTAATTTTTCATAGCTACTTAGATACTCCCGTATGCTAGTTTTATAGGGTTTGACTTCTCTAATATATTCTTCATAGCTAGGAAGATTATCATTTCTAAAAGTAGTACGCTGTTCTAGTTCGCCGACATTATGTTTGGCCTTAACAAAGCTTGTTTTAAATGCCCAGTCTACATAATTCTGTTCTGAAAATACATAACGCAAACTACTAAAGAATAACTTGTTGTATTCAAGAGCAAGCTCGTCTACAAAAATGTTGTCGCGTATTGTTTCTAATATTATACGCAGTTCTACTTCGTTGTTGTTTTCCGTATACAATGCAGGAAGGAATTGAATAGTTCCATTTTGTCTACCGATTGTCCTATAATTAATTGTATAATCAGGTGTATCTATATTCACTGTTTTCTGTAGCAATATCCAACCACCTGATCCCACATTTTCAACCTTGACAATGTCATTTATGTTATCGTTGATGATATTCAGTTCATAAAAATCATCTACAATGAAATCTATTGATGTAAGTTCACTGTAACCTTCAGCGTACCAGTCAACGTATGACCAATAGTCTTCCACTCTATAACTTTCACTGGTTGCTAAATTCCAACTCCTGCTGTTGTTGTCATAACTGTATATAGACCAAGCCCCGTTGATTGTGCTGTCATTTCTTACTAGTGCACTGAGAGGACGGACGTTGATAGCAGTGTTGTTTGCATAATTTGTTCCGCCATTCACAACTTCAACATTGGTTACAATGCCTAGGTTGTTGATTGTTGCAGTTAGTTGGGCGTTTTCTCCCGAACCGTCTACTTGTATTGCAGGAGCCTGTTTGTATCCTCTGCCTCCATCTGCAATTACAACGTCAACAATAGTGCCATCTTCTATTATAGGCTCGAGCTCTGCTGTGCTTGCTTTGACTGTGCCTACAAAATCTAGTTCCTCGACAGTGTCAACACTTTCGTCGTATAGTCCCAATAACTGAGAAGGGATAGGATCATTTTCAAAAAGTCGTGATATATCTAAATTATCTATCGTAAGCTGAGACAACAATACACGATTTACGCGCTCAATAACTTGTTTGAGTGCTTCGTTTTTATTAACAAACCAACTCTGTCTTGGACGGTTGAGTGCGCCATATTTTTGTTTTACACTTAATTCAGGGTCCGGTACAGGTCTACCTGCATTGTCTTGTCCAATTAAACTGTCAAACCACTTTTGTTCTATGTCTGCTTTTGGTCTGCTGGTTGAAAGACCGTCGGTCACTATTTGATATTCGTTGTGAATGTTAATTGTTTGGTCTTGTATAGTCCAGTAACGGAAATTAACTGCAACGTCTTTGTTCTTTACTAGAGACTTGCAGTTATATAGAACAAATCTATCATTTCCTAAAATAGTTACGAACCTAAGACCCTGTGATTGGGGGTCACGAATTATGTTTTCAATATCTAGTACTGATCTATTTCTATTTTCAATGTTAGGAACAGTTCTTTTTTGTTTTACCCAGAAAAAGTATTTTTCTCTAAATGATTCAGAAATGCTGTCATAAACCTGTTTTACAACATATTGTTCGTCGCCGTATTTGCTTTGGCCGGTAAAACCTCTACGGATGCCCTGGCTAGTAAGTGCTTGACTGTCCCACTGACTGGGCAATAGTGTAGATTCTACCCATTCGTATACATCTATGCTTGCGCCTTCTGCTAGTGTGTTCCACACAGCTTGGCTATAAATGATACTTCCTTGATAATAGTTAACATATTTGACTGTGCTTAAGTCCCACCAAACTTCTCCTACCTGCTTTTCTCCCCAGGTAGTAAATTTGTCTGTTGCATAACTGCTTCCAACATTGTAAGTTGCAGGGTCAAAATATGTTTTATATGTGATTTCTTGTTCTGCTATTCCTGAAATTTTTCCCGCAACAGGATCTAAAATATCTAGTCTAGACAGGAGATTGTTTTCTGCAGTGTCATAAACGAACGAACCTCTGAATTTAGAAATATCGATTTGGTCAATAGGCTGTCTATGTAATGTCCAAGACCTTGCGTTTTCTTCTCTGTTGTATACAACAACTTTGCCGCTCGTTGCAGTATCTACATTAAGACCTGGCAGGCCGATGTATAGGTTGTTGTTACTGATTACAATGTTTCTTCCAAAGTCAACTGAATCAAAGTCATCATACTCGATGCGCTGTCCATACACCAAACTATCTGCTAATCTTTCATAAACAAAAACCACGCCGCTATCGATTATGCTTTTTTGGAACCTTGTAAAGCCGCTGTCAAAAATAGTTTCAGCAGCGGATAATTGGCCTGCTGAATTGTTGACATAGCTGCTTTCAAAACTGTTGTCTATATTTTGGTATCTGTCATACGTTGTATCAAGCAGTATATCACCCTTGGCGCTTGTAACTACTAGCTGATTCCCATCAAAACCCAGCACAGCACCAAAGCCTTCACCGGTTTCTCTGTTTGGACTTTCGAGTGTTTGAGACAGTTCGAAAGTCCCTTGATTGTTTTTGTAGATATAAACCTTGCCTTGGTATTCTTTGTCCGAATCGCTATCGGGTGCGCCCACAGCAAGTAGTTTTCCGTCGTTCGACACAGCAATCGCTGAGCCAAATAATCTGCTGTCCGCAGGTTCGTCAATTTCTTGTAACAACTCAAACCTAAAATCTTTGAGCCTGTAAATAACTAATCTTGTGAGTCCAGGATATTCTGCAGTGGTTGCTAGAATTTTGCCGTTGCTGCTAATGTCAAAAACATTGCCGAAGTCAGAGGTGTCAAGTCTGTCAATAAAGCTGTCATCAGCAATAGTCACGCCTGTGGTGTTTGGAACATATCCAACAAAGTCTATGTGATCGCCCAAAACTCTCCACTTGCTGGAATCAAATTGTTCTGCTTGTAAGTTCGTAAGTGCTCTATAAAAAAGACCTTCATTAACTACTACTTGGTTTGTATAGTAATCAGTAGTTTCACTGTAGCTGCCTTTGTAGTTAGGGTCTTTTGCGACTGACCAGTTGTATGAAGCGTTTTGATCCATTCCCTGCAGAACGAAGTATAGTCTTCCTCTGCCAGGGTTGTTGGAAACATCGTTACGATAGTCTTCGTTGCTTCCAATTACAAGTTTGTATAAATCACCGTCTTGAACAAGTTTTAGGTCATAGCCAAGATCTCTCCCATCCTGACGATTTGGCAGAATATAACCATTTACTAGATCGTATGTGTCTGTTTCTAAATTAAGCTGGTAAACAAAAAATGCGCCTTCGCGTGTAAAGCCACTGGCATCTCTGTTTGTGTTGATTGGTATATTTTGCACTTGCTCCCAATCATTGTTAGCAGTGCTGGGCAACAACGGATTTCTTCCTTGCCCTGGTTTGAATTCTTCGATCCATGTATGGTATTCAACTCCGCTTATAAATTCAGTTTTAAAACTGCTGATGTCGTCTGAAAAAGTAGGACTTACCGGTAAATCAAGCTCAGGAGACAGTGGTAAATTTTCACTGTGTCTGAAAACTGCTAGCTTGCCAATGTCATTGTCGCCTAACTGTCTTGATTCAGTTATGCCAATCTCAACAGGAACACCATTTACTATTTTCGACAATCTAGTTACTGTAGGCGCAACACCTTCGTAATATCTAGACCCAAAATTAAAGTCATTGCCGGTTGAATTTTTGATGTAGACTCTGGCTTTGTTGAGATCTCGCTGGTAGAATGCAACTTCGGCCTGTGCACCGCCGCCGTCTTGAATGATGTCGCCAGGTTGGAAATCCAGTTCGGGCGCAGTCACACGATAGTCTATATAACCATCCCAGATATCTGTGGGTGTTTCGACACGTGTGATAATATCATAAGGATCGTTGCCGAACCCTTTGTTAGATAGATCAGAACGATTACCATCTGCGTCTGGAATTGTGTTGAGCCATATGCCTATTTGTGGGTCAGGGGACATTGCATTTGCAAAATCCGCCTCTGCCTTGTCAGATACATTTTTTGGCATCCTAACAACAAATCTGTCGTCTAGTTCTGTTTCTGGTGTTATATTGCCGCCTATGCCTTGACTGATGTAACTGAGATTGCGGATTAGATCGGACTCCTTTTCAAAAGGTCTATCAGTCTCGGGCAGTATTTCGGGCGGATTGTCTAAGACATTTTGAATACTGCTCTTGTAAGGCAGACGAACAGCGCTCTCAAACCATTCTGCAGGGTCACTGGACGTTCTAGTGTATCCATTTTTTACGTCTTCTATCACCAAACCAGCAGCAATGTCAGTGGTTCTGCCGTTGGGGTTATAATTCTGTGAGGTTGCTATTTCCCAATAGCCTCCAAGAACTGTTGCCCTGTCTACACTATCATGGAGGGGGCGAGTATAACGGCCTATTCTAAATGTGTCATTAATGAATAGTTCGCCTGTTTCTTCGAACACTCCATTTTTATTATTTGCGTAAACAACTAAACGTCCTAGTTCGTTTTTAACGTAAACAACGGTTGCGTTGCCAGTAGCGGTAGTGACGCTATCCCCTTGTTGAGGATTGGGTATATTCAGAGGATCTACAATGTAAAAAACTTCGTCTACTTTTCTTCGAATTGTATGCGCAGTGTTAACTATAAAGTCTCTGTCTATCTGCGGATGAAAATTGTCGAAGGGCTTGTTGAGTTTTTGTATGTTGCCGTTGAATTCACCATTGGGGATCGCTGAGCCGGAAAAACCAATTGCTCCATTTACCGGATTAGTAAGGCTTTCGTCAAAATATAATTCGATTTGATCATTATTTGCAAATTTTATATAGTAGCGGTTTGGCTCCAGTCCTTTCACACCCTGTTGCTCTACGGTATTGCGAGGTATTGCAGGATTGCTGTTATCAAATTCTTCATCAATCACTGTAAGGCCATCGTTGGGCACATCAGTTATCACAACTTCGTCACCGTCTTGTAGCCCGTGAACACTTGTGCCTTCTATTTCGGATATTGTAACATCTGTAGAATTGCCGTATTTTGTAATAGTTTCGGATTCATCGGTTATTATCACAGTCTGATCTTCCGTGGCAATAAATGGCTGACTGTCCAAATCTAATATCACACTTACTTTGTTAGACTCAAACAAAGGAAAGACTATAGTGCCAGATCTGTCTCCTTGGAAGATTCTGTCACCATATACAACTTCTATTGCTTCTGTTGAATCTAATGTAAACGTATATCTTGTGCCGGCAATAGAAAGTGTCAGAGGGTCACCCAGTCCGACGTCAAAAAATGGCACAGGTTCCTCTGGCAAGTAATTTCTGCTGATTTCGTTCCAATTTAGATACACAGTGTCTCCTGGTTGGGAACCTTCATATGCATCTATAGGAGCCCTAACTAAAATATGATCTGTGTCAGTGTCCCTTAAAGGAAAATCGCCAGTAGTAATAAGAGGAATGCTTGCATAGTCGCCATACAAATCAAACAGCCTTTGTCTTATTTGACTGGCGCTGTCGTGGGTGCCAAATACTACGTTATCAGTCTGCCCTTTAACTGTGCGACGTGCTCTATATAAATTTTCTTCAAACTGTACTATTGACCCTCGCAAATATTCTTCAGATATGTCAAAATCGTCCTTATACGCACTCTTAACTCTACTTGCATTAGGAGCACCGACAATTACATATCTTCCGTCTGGGCTTATTGTGACGCTAGATCCGAATTTACTTTGACCGTGATCAAAGCCAGCAATTGGTTCCAAAGTCTGCTTGAGATTAAGCGTGCCTGTTAAAGTGCTGCCGTCGTTTTCTCTTTCATATATGTATGCTTTGCCCTGACTAGAATCTGGCGACCCTACAACAATGTATTCATTAGCATCATCGGCCGATATACTCTTACCAAAAGACAGCTCTTGTCCTGCTATCGGATTCGACAATTCGTCTGCAAAATCGAAAGCCTTGTCCTGCTTGATAACAGCCCATCTATTTTCTACATCACCACTGTTGTCTATCCATAATAACTCGTCTGTGTCAATATCATTTTCTGCGTATTTGTTAGCGGAGTTATAGTCTGAAATTCTGTTGCTTACAAAAGAAGTAACCGCACCCTGTATATTTGTAATTTCGTCGCTCAATGGTTCTTCAACAGCAATTACCACTTTGTTGAGTGAACTAGATATTACACGATAAAAACCTTCTAGTTCCTCGACGTCATATATGCCTATGATATCCCCTGCTTGGAAATTAGATAGCTTGTTGAGAAATAATATTGCAGTATCACCATCGGGTTGCGCTTCTATTACGTTAAAACCAGTGTTGACGTGTTTGTAGACATTCCAAGACTGATCCTCAAAAGTTACCCAAACATAATCACCTTGTTTGACCTCAGTACTGTTCAACCCAAGAATATCAATTTTGTTTTTCACAATAAATTGTACATCTTCAGGTCGTACAAAACCTGCTGTTCGAAGCACAGTGTCATCGGTATATTTGGAGGGAAATGGTGCACTATCATAGCCTTGGGGAACCAAAAATACATTGCCTGGCAATTGCCTATACACCAAATCGGTCACATTGTCAGGAACAGTGTCAGTCAGCAATATTGGTTGAGGGTCTAGTCTAAATTGACTTTCATCTAGTAGAAATTCAATTTCTTCGAAGCCGTCTGCTGCACCATACTGTCCTGCTTTTACTGCCCATTCCTCGTAAAATTCAAGGCTGTCTTTGTTTGCACTGCTTAATGCATCAAACAGTTTTGTTAATGCGTTTCGTGTGCCTTTGTCTTGAATAAATCCTTGATAGAATTTATACTGGCTTACATCGTCATTTATGATGTTTGCAAGATAGTCCCGTTTTTGGTAGCCGATAAGATGCTGAGCTATTTCTTGCTGGTCTACATCGAAATTATCGGTATCAAGATCATAAAAATCGGCAAATTGATTTGTCTTATATTCTAAGTTTGTTAACAGCCCTGGCTGAGGCTTGGACTCTAGTCTATACCAGTCGCTAGCATTGAATTGTTCAGTGCCTGAAATTTTGTTGATTGCAGCATAATAAAATTCTTTGTATTTTACTACATCACCTATGGAATAATCCTTCCAAGCTTGCCATTCTGTAACAACAGCTTCGTCATAGATAAAACCTGGGATTGTAAGACCACCGTTCCAATCTGCAGCTCTATAACCTAAAACTCTTATACGCTCTTGCCTATAACCAGGTTCGGGATCATAGATAGTATCTTTAAATACAGTTTCGTTGTCAAGCAGTATTGCGTGCTCTTTCTGAACTAAAGGCAGTTTTAACGCATAAATGCCGTCGGCTGTGTTTTTTAGAGATATGTTGAAACCATTGGCATCGTCACGCCCAATATTAACAAATTCTTGACGTATTTTTGTGCCGTCTGCTTTTACAAGCGAGTAGTCATAGAAGTTGTCAAATATATTATCTACAACTGCGTTCTCTGCACTAAATTGTAGTTTTTGTGCGCCAGGACTGAGAGTAAGCAGCGCACCATCAGACCAATTGTTAGTGGTCCAAAACATAAACTCTTTGGCACTTAGTCTCCAGTTTTCCACTGCTTCAATTTCGCCGTTAAAGTTTTCGAATATAAAACCTAAATCTGTAAGATATTCTCCGTAACCTAAAAGAAAGTCAACAACTTGCTGTATATTGTCTAGCAGCGTTCCGTATGCAATCTCTGCAGTCTTTGACTTATCAAAAGTACTTCTAAAAATAGCGCTTCTTCCTCCTACCTGAGGAAGTGCAGGCAAACGCACAAATTTTTCTGCATCAAAGGTAGAAGTGCTTGTATGAGAAGTAGTTACCCTATAATAAGCGCCGTTGAATTCTACGACGGAGCCGCTTGCATATCTCTGATTTTCACTCCAATCTACAAAACTTTCGCTTATTCCTCCTACGTTAACTAGAGGATCTCTGTCCGTTTCTATATAGTCGTAATATGTGAAAACAGGATTGCTGGTGTCGTATCCTCGCAGTAAGTACCCTGCTGGTGTTTTTTCTATAACTACACCACTGTATGAAACAATATCTAGAGGACTGCTGGTTTGTAGTATCACCTCAAAGTTTTCTTCAGGAACAAAAACATTTCCTTGATTCAAGGGAGTTCTGCTGTCCAGTATCAAATTAATCTTACTTTTATCAGTAAAACTTCCAACTTTAAATCCTATTTGATTAGATAGACTTTTTAGGTTTTGCTGGTATTCTGAGTAATTTACAAGCACGTTACTTGCAAGAAAGTCCGCAATAAAATTTACAAATCCTGCATTGAATACTCGAGATCTATTTGGGGTGCCGGAGTTGTTTCCTTGACTGGCATTGGGACTGTTGTTAGGAAAAACCAAATCTGCAAGGCGTATTCTTCTTCCGGTGTCTTTGTAAACCAGTTGCCCTGCAGCGTTTCTTACGCTTCTATATCTGTCATAGCCTAGACCAATAATTTTGCTTGGTTGATTAAGTACCCAGGACTTGAACAACGAAAACGGATACTCCGAACTCCGTCTCCATGCTGTCTCAGTAGGTGCTTCGTCGCCAAACACAAACGGGCTGTTTGTGAAGCTGCTGACATAATTGCGTGCATATTTGCTTTGCAACGGACTTAATATGTTGCCCTTGGTGTCTACAGGCAAATGGGACACAAGTCCTGGCCTTTTGTATTTTTCTAGTACTTGTTTTGCCTTTCCTGGTTGCGCTAGTATACCCTTTTCTAGATCCTCCCACATGAGCAAGTTGTTGCTAGTATATGGAGCAGGACCATACTGATCGACCCACCAAGTTGGCTGCTCTGAAAAACCAAGCATTTCCCAGGGGTGTGTGTGAGGACGATCTGTGTCGTAGGCCTGTTTGTACACCGCTCTCCAAAAACCAGGCAATCTTTTGCCATTGGGGCTTTCCATAAAGCTATAGTTGTAGGTGAAACTGTTTTCTCTTTGGTGGAAATCAGACGCAGTGTAATCCACATCGCCAACTATAGACAACCAAGCAGCAAAATCCTTAAGTAGGCTGTTGTCTATGTTTTGTTTGGCTATTCCTGTATTGCGATATTCGCCGCCTATAAACTCATGGATATCTATTATACTGCTATCGTAGTTGACTTTGAGATTGTTATATATTCTTTTTTCTAGTTCTAATATAAGGGCATCCCTGTAGTCGTCGAACGCTTTGATAATACTCCCATCGTGCCCTTGAATTACGCTGGTAGGAACAGTATATGTGTTGTCGACAAACAGCATGGGCTCGTATTTTGGATACATGCCTAATTTAGTAGGAGTAGGCGGTATATATGATCCGTCAGTTGTTTCGTATTCGTAGATGTCTACTCTATCACCTGTAACTAAAGGCACATTAATAACGCAAAAACCATCTTCATTAAATGTATAGTCTTTTTCAAATAAAAGCTGACTGTCATTTACATAGACAGTCACGGACTTAGCCCCTGGCTCATCTAGACTAAAAGTCTCAGACAACGCAAAAAACTCATTGCCTTGTTCAAAAACGTTATAGGTTAGACGCTTTTCTCCTGAGGTTGGTGCCATGTCTGAAAAATAGAAGGGCATGTTGATGCTTTTATCTCTGTTGAGTTCTTTAAAAATAAGATCAACATGTTCTTTTGGATTTCCATCAAAACCTAGTTCGAGAGATTTTTGTAAAAATACCCTCTTGAACTTAGAGTACTCTCTCCGTGCAAAATCCAAGGCTTTGACAATGTTCGTGTCTTTGCTGGTCAGATGATACAAGGATAAATTTATAGGTCCGGTGTGCTGTAGGAATTTTTTGCCAAAAGGAGTTACGTCGCCAAGGTCTCGTAGATTGTTCCTTCCTGGAAAACTGCCCCTAAAGTCTTCCAGCTCTGTTACGATAGTGCTTACGTGATCATTTACCTGTCCAAGTGTAAAAGATTCAATGTTATTATTCAGAGGATTTTTTTCTAGGTTAGCAGGTATTTCGTAATATCCATTGCTGCTTTTTGCATTGCTTGCTCGCGTTCTTAGAACAACAACATCGCCTTGTGCAAGTTCATTAGAGAATCTAACAAATGTTCTGCTTTTGTCTTGTGTAATTTCATAATCAATGCCCTCAAATTGCAACTGATTATTTAGAGTAATTTTTGCATGCAGATCTTGCAGGTCCAGCACGCCTTCGTAGGTATCAATCTCAAATGTTGTTTGTGCAGGCGCTGCTACGTATTGTCTTAAAACATCTTGTGTGCTAGGAAGAGGTGCTTTCTTCCAACCATTGGAGAATTCAAAATTGGTTCGCATTGAAAATTTCTTAAGCACACAGACGTCAGTAGATTGTTCTATCGTCTCGTTGCCCTCTGTATATGTAAAACTGTCCGTCAAGAGGTCAAAATCAAAAGTAATATCACCAACATTTTCGATGTTTCTATATGCGATAGGAAATCCTAGTTCTCTGTCAACTACGCCAGATCCTTGCCTATATGAAAAAACCTTGTTGCCTCGGAATGACGTATCGCTATACTCTGCTTCGTCTCCATAGCTAAATCCGTTGTCGTCAAACAGATCGAAAAGAGGCTGCTGATTTGTGGATGTTTTTTCCTGTGTGAGATTCCAACGCACGCCATTGTAGAAAAACATTTTGCCTTTGAATTCCACTCCTCCAAGGGCCAAGACAGTTTCATTTTCTAATGGATCGCTGTCAGGTTCTTCTACTAGGCTGATTTGTCTTTCCCCTCTGTGATTAATAAAGCTCACTTTAAATATTTTGCCGGTTTCACGTAGGTCTTTTTCTGCTGTAAACAACACACGCATGCCGTCTACAAGTTGCACGCCGTCTACATTATATCCTACTGAACCTTCGATTGTTGAAAATATATCAGTTGTAAAGTTATCAACAAGATCTACATTTTGTTTGTTTTGCGTACCAAATTCAAATAATTTTAAGCCCGGGTCAAATTCAATAATAGGTCTAGTTGCACGAGCACTTTGATCAATGCTTATACTTTCTGAATTTATTGCTGCAGAACGCTCTATTACATCACGATGAAACCAACGATTTATTCTTGACCAAGGGTTTCTATCTGGGCTTGCTCTGTTAATAACAATGTAGTCTTTGGTAGCAGCAAATCCTGCGGCATTATCAAAGGGCAACCTGTCAAATGCATTTGAATCAAATGGAATTTCTCTGTCTTGCGAATACGAGGCGGGTATTTCTAAATCTTCTTCGGAGACCAGTTTGATGCTTTCCCCTACGCCTTCTACATACCACTGCCCTATAGAATATTTGGCAGGGGTTACTTCACCCACAAATGCAACTTTCATGCCGTTTGATAAATCAAATCCTGCTTCAGTAGTGTACTGAGTTTTGCCTACTATTTCTCTTTCTACGTCTATCTCTGTATTTTCTTCTATGTCTTTGATTTGTATAATGCCACTGTTGTTAATATCATTCTCAGCGACATAGTAAAGAATTTCAGGTGTTGACGCGCCAATAGAAAAGGTAATTTTACCTGATTCTGTTCCTTGTGCAGTAACTCCTGCATCGAAGTCGAAGCTAGAGTCCAAAGTTCGTTTGGTTTTTATTGTAAAAGGTGTACCTGTGACACTGAGATCAAACGTGTAAGTTTGACCTCTATATAAAACAAGAGTGGGATTTTGAACAAAGGGTTCTGTTGAAAACTTGTAACTTACATTATCTATGTTGTCGTCTAATGTTACCTTTATAGTGCTTTGGACTTCACGACTCTGTCCTGCTATGTTAACAGTTTGGGGCCCGTATGGCAACCAATAGTATTCCCTAAAATTGACAAATTTGTCCCAGTCAATATTAGGATTCCAAGCATAATATTCTTGTGAGTTGAGTACGTCGTGATTATCTGTATTCCCACCAAAACCTGCAATTTGATTTATATAGTCATTGTAATCTTTATAGAAAGTTACGTTATCAAGCTCGTCTTTGATTACCGCTGCAGGTTCGAACTGATAGTTTTCACGGCTGGCGCTGATATCTCCTACATAATTGTCCTCTGGGCTAAAAGCCTTTGATATCTGACGACCAAAATATCCATTTAGTTTTTCAGCAACTCCCGGCTGTACAAGCTGATCAACTGTAGACTGAATAAATTTCTTGTTAACTTCTGTCCTAAAAAATCTAGGCAGTAGAGATTCACTCTTTCTATTGTTTTTTCCGTCTGCAGGCAATGGATATTCGTTTTGATTGTTATCGTAGGCCATTAGTAAGTGAATCCCCCGCTCGAGTTATTATTTGTGCTTGTTGCCGCTGTTGTGTCGGCCGCAGACGACTGCAAATCAGCCGAAGACTGCGATATTGTACTTGCAGTAGAACTTGTAACACCCTGTGTGCCAGTGTCGTCAACGAAAATAGCACCTTCTGTGCGCAGTCTTGACGCTGTAAGAGAACTTATTACTTCGATATCGTCTACTGTGGCAGAACTTATAAAAATTTCGTCAGCTTCTGACTTCACTTCAAATATGCTACCGAAAGCAAGGGAGTCCTGCACAGGCACAATTACAAAAGCTGAAATATCTGGGGAAAGCCTGTTCATTACATAAGTACTCAGCTCTGTGAAATAGAATGTATCACCAAACTCCCAGTTTTCTATCGCAAAAAACTCTTCTATTGCAGCTATTACTCTGGCCTTGACGTCGTTGTCATTTACAACTCTGTCTTTGTTTTTTACGATTTTAAATGTTGCTTTCAAATCTTCGCTTGCTTCATTGCCAAACAATACTTTGTACTTAACCGGATGATAAATTACCTCATCGCTGATTGATTTAATTTTGTTAATTTCTTGTCCAAAATTTACAAACAACGAGTCACTGCTAGGTGGCAAGGGCCTTTGAGGCAAAGTGCCATTGAGAAACTGTCTAAATTCAATGTCATAGCGTCGAGTCAACAGATAAGTGTCAATAATATTTGTGCTGCTGGGATCTATGCGGTTGCCCTCGTCGGCAGCATGTTCGTACTGAAATATAATTTTGTCGCGTCCTTCATATGCTCTATAGTTCACGTTAATTTCAAGCTGCTCGGAATCCATATTTTGTTGCTTGAAAATATTTTTATTAACTATGTAAAACACGGTATTAGTAGGATAGCTCATGATGCCATTATCTTCTATTTCTTGTTCGTCTGCAACAACTGTGATATTAGCATCCGAAGCACTTACATATCTAAAATCGTCCACATTGTCAGTTGTTGTATACTTCTCAAGAAATATCCATTTAGCCTTTTCATTGTCTGTAACAAAATTATCAAAAATTTCTGGATTATCCACCACGCCGTCGTCATCCGAATCAAAAAAACCAATTTCTATTTTTTTGCTGTCTACATAGCCTGCTTTGTCTCTGTACTCTTTTAAAATCTCCCATTCAAAGGGCACAGTAAATGGCATCAAACCGTAGTCTCCGTCTTCAGCAGGACGATTGTTGATGGACAGTAGGCTTATCTTGTCTTTGATAATTTTGTTTGTTAGAGGATCGAAGACCTTGTCAGAGCTATCAAAATAAAATCTAATTTCTCTGTCGCTCTCAAACACGTACCTTTGCCCACGCTGTGTTACGGTGTAGGTTTCGCCGTCAGTTTGGAACAACAGCAACCAACTAGCATCTTGCTGTCTATTACTAAGATCGCCAGTTTTACCTGTGCTGAACTCCGAACTGAGATCCAAATTGTTTTCGGTAACAACGCGCCACAAGGAGTTATTAAAGTCGTATCTAAGGCCAAACGTCTTATATGCAAAAATTTGATCTATTACTTGTGTTCTTATCGCAGGTTCCAGTTCTGTTGTAAAAACTGGTTTGATTTCTTGTAGGAGAGGTGCAGCGTCGGGATCGTTGGCCGGCGCACTTGGAATTGCATCATTTAAAATTATTGGTCCTAGCCCGTCTAGGTTGGTTTCAATTCCTGGACCATTTACTCCTACTACCTTTACCCACTTGTAGGTAATTGCATTAGGGTGGTCAGCTGCGCCAGGCATTAGTCCGTGTTCGTTGTCTGCCATGAAGTGATATCCGTCTGGTGCAACAAATTTTAGCATGCTGTTAGGTGCAAGATATTGAAGAGTTGATCCTGTGAACGACCCGACACGCAGCCTTGTTTCGGTTCCGTCAGTTAAAAATCCTGTGCTTTGATTGGTATCGCTTGTTACTTGAGTCCATCTCGCGTTGAGATCAGAAACTATAAATTTTGGAAATTGGTTATAGAAAAAATTCTTAATTTTGTAATCAGCAAGTATAGGCTCTATGGTGTTTCTAATAACGCCTTCAACGTCGGTCCTGGTGTTAAATGTGAATGTGGATTTAGAGTCTAGAAGTTGCGTGTAAATTACGCCGTCCTTGCCGTAGAGATTGGTTTTAGAGTATTTGCCAGTTGCATCTAAAATGTCAAAGTAACGGCTTATACCGCTGGAGGTTCTGTTAACGCTTTTTACTTTGACAATTTCTTGGTTGACACCAAGTGGCGCAATGTTATAGTCCTCTCCAGTGACCATTCTATTTTGAGTATAGTATGTTGCAGGTGCGTTTGCTTTAATACTTGCATTGGTTTCAGCAGGACTTGCGTTGTCTACGGTGTAATTTAATTCTAGACCGATTGTAAGAGTTTCGCTGGTTCCTTTCTTACTTTGGTAGGGTATAGTGACTGTTATGCCCGTCATTTCGTCGGGCGTTATTAGGTAGCTTCTATTGTCACTTGTTCTATAGTATACTTTGAATGATCCCTTTGGAAGATTGCCAAAAACACCATCGGAAAATATCAAACTTATCCTATCTTCTACCCTAGTCAGAACACTATAGATATTTCTTATATTTTTACTTAGACTGTTAAAGACAATGTTGTTGCCTTCGATTGCGTCTACTTTGGTCCAGATTTCGCTTTCCAAACCGTCGGCATCTAACTTATATAGAAATACGTCAGTATTGTTGACATTTACACTGTCTATTGCTACTACTTGGTTAGTCGACGGATTGGTAATGTTGAAATCTCCTTGATCTAACCTGCCTTGTCTGAAGTGAGCAAAAAATCCAGTATTGTTCGATCCCGCGCCTTGACCATCGTCTCTATACAAAAATGCAAAGCTGTTTCCCGGTAAGGGTGGTTCTTCGATAATTGACCCGTCTGCGATATCTGTTGATACAACTTCAAATTGCGTGCTTCTTCCGTCTACGTTTTTGGTAAATGCATACGCAGGAATGTCAGTGTTCAGTGCATTAAATCTATATTGTTCTGCAGTGATGCCTTCTGCAGTACCTGTTTTTATTGGACGCCCAAAAACACCATTGGCAGGCAATGCTGCATTCATGATCTTAATAAATTGTTCGTACCAATCAGGGTTAGAAAAGTCGTTCCATACAATTGTCTGCCGTGCAAGATTGGTGTTGTTCGAATCAACAATATCTTCAGTGGTTGATATAGAATCAAACTTCAAAATTCCGTTTGCGGCTTGATTTCTCTTGGGGTTGTATGACAGCAGTCTTGCTAGACGCAGCACACTTTCACGACGCTCTGCTAGTTCTAAAAAGTTTTCTCTAGCGTTGAGGTCGATGCGAAAGGATAGATTTTGACCCAAGAAGGCAATAAGATCGATCAGTGCCAAATATTCAGAACTTTCTATATAATCATTGAAATCTTCTGGATAATTCTGACGAAGATAGTTGATCATTGTGCGACGCAGATTGTCAAAATCGTAGCTTTGAAAATCAGCATTACGAAAGCTTTGATATACGCGCTTCCAGTCTTCGTTGAGTAATAATCTGTTTTGTCTATCGGTGCTTGACATACACGCTTTCCTTTGTGATACTGTATTTATTAGAAGTAGAAATGTGCGTATATAATTCTATGAAAAGAATCCGTTATCTTCGTCAAACTTCAGACGCATTGATTCAGAAATGTTATATGTCAAATAGGTAAGCTCACATTCAATAACAATACCACTTTCGTATGTTCCCACAGTAATTTTGTCTACTCTAACCCGAGGATCGTAGTTGATGATTTTTGTAACGTTACTTGCAATTGCCTGCTGTAGGTTTTCCGTCATTGGTTCAAACAAAACATCCCAGATAATTGTACCAAATTCTGGATTCTCCAGTTTTTCGCCTTGACGTATATGAAAGTGATTTATAATATCCTGCTTGATAAGAGCAATGTCGTAGAGATTGTACGAATCGTTTTCTGGATTTACTGTGCTTATGCCTCTATAAGCACGACTTTCAGGTCTAGCAGAAGGCTGTTTGTTGCCTCTCACTTCAATTTCATCGTATAACTTTTTCTCTTGTGTGCTCATACAAGTATTTACCCTACATTTCCGCTGTTAGCCGCACCAGCAATGTAGCCAGTACCTGCTGGTTCTGTAGTGATTTGAGCTAGAGGAGTAAGTTCGCCGGTTATCAGCTTACTTGCAAAACCTTTGCCTAGGCCAATTCTCTTACTAGTCTCTGCACCGCCGCGGTCCGCATAGCCTACCGCAGATTTGAATTCTTGTCCTAGTGCTGGATACACAAAGTTATCCCAAGAAATTGACTTGCTGTTAAGGTATGCAGCCGCAATTGACACAGCGATTTCTGGATCATTAACAAGATCAGGGTTTGCAACAATTTCAGGATGTCCAGATAATTTACCGTACTGTTGGTAATTTGATTTAAAAGTCAACTGAATCAGACCCCGTCCTCGATATTTGTATCCTTCGTTTGCTGCGTTTCCAAACCGACCTCCATACAGTGTGTTTCCTATTGCTCCAGGACCTGCAGCAGAAAGTTCTTTTGCGAACGACGTGCTCTGCACTCTACTAGGAAACACGGCTCTTAATCGTTCTGCACTGTAGTTGAGATTTTCGCTTCTTGGTTTGAATCCGCACTCTGCTTCTATTTGCGCCATTGCCATGCCCAGTGCTTGCGCATTGCCTGGTATTTCGCCTTCTGCTAGATCTGCGGGGTTTGCACTTTTGAGACAGGTAAGGGGATTCAATCCTACGATTTCAATCAATTTGCTTAAGAAATATCGCTGCAGGTCAGTTACTGGAACAGGATTCGCGGGCTGGTCGCCAATCGGCCCTACTTCACCCGGCACAACTTCTTGTGGTCCTTTTTGGTTGGCCGTGCTTCTTACGTCTGTATTTGTGTTTGCGCTGCCTTCTTCATCTGACGCACTCGAAATCAATGGAGTTGTGGTACGCAAGGCCGGCGCAGGGTTAGCTCTTGCTTGTGTACCGTCAGGGTAGAAAGTCTGTGGTTCTAGATGTTCGTGTCCCAGCCACCTTTCGTACTCAGGAACCCTAGCAGGCCACAGAGCAGAGGCTGCTGATTCTGCTTGCTCTGCATTGTCTGCTTGCTCTGCAGTAACAGCTTCAGGGCCGTTGAGATGTATCTCCTCTCCCGTCTGTATAATATCCTCGTCGGCGTGTATTTCTGTATTTTTTCCTGATGTGAGGTGATTGTATCCACTTGTACTGATATCGAAATTGGCCTGTGTGTCCTTTCTGCTGCCATCCGTGCTTATATCAAATGTAGATTGATTTGTGATATTATGTGCATCTCTTACTATTAAATTATTGTCTGCGCCTACGTATATTTTTTGCGTTGCACCTACATATTGATCATAGTTTGCTTTTACGTCAAATCTTGCATCCACACCAACCTTAGTATCAAAATTATTACCAACAGTTAATTTATAGTCCCGCCCTGAGTTAAAATTAATATCTCTTGCAGCAGTAAAATTAAGGTCTCTGTCTGAACTGATGTTGACGTCCACACTGGTTCTAATAGAAATACTGTCGTCTGCAAAAATATCAATTTTTCCGTTTGAGGTCATTTCTATCCAAGTACTACCAGAACTGTTGCCTATGTAAATTAGGTCTTCTGAATTGTGCATGAGAAGCTGGTGTCCTGTTCTTGTGCGCAATCTCACACATTCATTTGCGGGTATGGCTACATTACCATCTGTTTGGTTCTGTGTAATATCAGCATACTCGTAGGGTGTGTTTTCAGCAGGTCCCTTTCGCAAAAGTTTGTCGTCACCGTCATCAAAAACCAAACTAGAACCGCCCAATCTGCTAGTAAATGTGTTTGCTCTTGATCCCGAAGGCCCGGTAAAGGCTCTAGGAGCGCCTTCTCTTTTGTCTTGCGGGCCCGGTGTGCTGATACCAAAAACACTGCTGGGAACTTCTCTTCTAGCAGACGATGTAGTAGGTCCTCTCACAGGATCGTCTACTAGACCCTGTTGTGCCAGAGCTGCATAAAAATCTGGGTTGTATGGCTTCGTATAGCGAGTTGGATTGTTACCTGAAGTGCCTTGTGCGGTTTTATTGTATTCTCCGACTGGCAATGGTCGATCGGGATCAAAATTGTTAACTTCGCTCCCTGCCCAAGGGTCAGGAACCATAAAATTCATGTATGTATCTTGAACACAACCTATCCAATATCCTCGGCTAAAGTTTCCTTCAGCAAAGATAACCAACACTCTTGTGCCTACGTCAGGAGGTACAAACCACATCCCATAGCTTTGCTGTGTTGATTTGAAGTCGTCGTTGTTAGATACTCCGCTTAGAGGAGTCACTCCATAGAAAGGACTCATATACTTGACTTGCACGATCTGGCCAGAACGTTCTGTCTGGTTTCCAGAAGATACATTTTTCAGCAGTTCGACTTCCAAACTGCCCATGTATTTTGGATCGAGCTGAGAAATTACTACCGCCTCATAAGGACCAGGATTTCTTGCGTTGTTTGGTCTTGCAGATCTTCCATCAATTGCCATTATTATTCTCCTGTGGCCTCGGCATTGCTATTGCCGCTGGATTGATTAGCGCCTTGGCCAGAAACTGCGCCTTCTGAGGATGTTTGCTGTTCTAAAGGAGTAACATCGCCGGGCGTTCCTTCTCTTTCTTGGTTTGGTCTGCGCATCATTTCAAGAGTTTGTTCAAACGCATTTCCCGAAATCTTGTTAGTAACGGTATTGACCCTATACAAACCACTGAATTGTTTTACGGGCAGTGTGTCTTGCGGGAAATCCATGCCGCCGTCTGGGTTATAATCAATGGGTGTTCTAAAATTCAACACAACATCAACTTCTCTGCTTTGATAGTTCATTGTGCCGTCGCGTGTAATTGCCGGTAAATTTCCTTGAGGGGAATTGTAGTTTCCTACTCCTGTGTCTGCGATAAAATATGGATCTCCCATAATAGTGAGATCAAGCGTAATCATGTCTACTGCGCTGTTGACTATTGCTTCATTGAACTGTCGAGCTGCTTGAATAGCTGCGCTAGATCGACTGTCGCCGCCCTCCTGCGGTCCGCTGTTTGCTTGATTGCTTTCTCTTATCGTAGGAACAGTTTCGTTTTGCGCTGCGGTTTCGCCTTCTCCTACAACATTCTGCAGATTTTCTGTTTGTGCACTGCCTCTACTAGTGCGTGTCTTGTCGTCGCCTGTGGTGTTTCCTAGATTAGGACTGAGAGCGTTAAAAAATGCTGCGTCAAATCTGATTTCGAAGTCTAGAACATCCTCGTTCTTTCCTGTGTATATGTAATTGTATTCTTTGACTGCTATGCTCGACCTTTCCTCTATGCCCACAGACTGATTCCTTGCTTGTGCAAACACAGAACTGTGCACAGCATACGGCACTACCATGTACACATATACCTTGGGGTTTTCGCCTGTGGTGTTGAGTGTTTCTTCGTCTGGTATTATGTATGTTTGAGTTTGTACTCTGAACCACGGAATATTTCCTTCTTTGTCCTCATTGATTACTGTTGCGGCTTCTTGTCCGTACTGACTAAGCACTACAATTTCTTCTATGATTTTTTCTATGTTTGTACCTCCTGGAAAAGTGAATTCTCCAGTAGCTTTGTCAATCTGTATGCGGCCGTTGTCGTAATATGGAGCAAAGTCTTCGTCGCCCTCTGGTTCTTTCAAAGTAAAATCAGGCAAACTAAAAGGAGTTGTCGCGGCTTCTGTGAGAGAATCTAGTAACATCCTACTGCTGCCAATCGCATTGCCAGATTCGGTTACTGCTCCAGATATTGAATTTGCACTTATGGCTTTAAAACTGCGACTGGCTTCTATAACATCTTGTTCTTCGTTTTCTGTATCAGTAAAAATAGTAGCAAAATTGTTTCTTGCTTCAGTTCTAGCGGCGTCTACACGAGTGAGGGATGCATTAGCAGCACTGTCTGGAAAAACAACAACGTATTCGTCTGCGACTACAGCAGTGTTTTCCTGCAATCCATCCTGTATTTTTTGATTTATTTTGTTAGTAAGACTGTATGCTCCTGTCTGTAGAACTTCCCGTACTGTGGTTCCTTTTATGTTGGTGTCCTCATTTATAGTTTGAATAGAATCGCTCTGAGACTGCTCGTTCCATGCAAATGCAGTAACATTGTAACGAGACCCTCCCGCGTCTACATCAAATTCAATGTTAGAAAATTTTATTGGAATCACTCTACGTGCAACACTTGTGGTTGTAACGGCATTTTCGTCCGTCCACCCAACAAAATCCATTATAAGAGCGTAGGGTGCTTTGAGGTAATCGGAAGTTTCTCCCTGTGCAGTTTTTGCTGCTATAAGCAGAGTTTGTAAAAACAACCCCATGCTATAGGGTTCGGAAACTTCAAATGTGATGTTTGTTGCATTTGAAGTTCTTGTGTTAGAAGTTGGTGCTATTATGCTTTGTATTTCTACGTTGTCTATAAAATATTCTACTTTCTTGTCTGAAGTCTCATAAGCAGTCAGTGCTTTGTTTTTGGCGCCACCGCCGCTGCGTAGAATAGTAACTTGCGGATCTGTTATTCTGTATGTTGATTCAGGATTATTGATTTCATCGGGCGTAAGACAAGCCAGTGTAAAGATAGTGTTGTAGCTTGCATATTGTCTTAGTTCGTTGTCTTGTTTGTTGACAGAATATGTAATTCTCGGCGCAGAGGACTGTGAAGAAACTTCCTCGCTAGCACTACCAGGATCTTGCGCAACACTGTCACTGCCTGAATCTGTTACAGTGACATTAGAACTGCTTTGATTAGCGTCTTTGGGATCGGGCATGCTAGTATCCTAGATAGCGTCTTAGTTGACTTTCTTTTGGCAGATAAATTTCCAGGCCAGGAACAAGATCAAATACTGGATCTTTTAGGCTTTCTATGTTTCTTTGGGCAAAAACCCACCAAAGCTTTGAAGTTCCGTATACATCATAGGCAAGTAGATCTGGTCTGTGCGTATATTGTGGCTGCACAGTATATAGCACATCGTCGCTTGCTGCAGGCACAGGACGAATTCTTAGAATATCTAGATATTGATTTTGCACAGTGGGAGTGTCTGCCCACGGCGAAGTGCCTGTATATGTTGCCATTAAATAAATCCTCCGCCACTGTTGCCTTCGCCAAGATATCCGCCATTCACAAAGGTGCTGAGATTAAATTGAGCTGTCTTAGAACGTGAATATATAGGTGCAACAGTCACAGCTACCTGACTTTGGGTCGGAACCCATCCTACTTTGCCAGAATATTGGCCTATTGTGTCAGGATTTATTTCACCAGTGACCTGTGTTTTGATATAATCAACATCTGCAGGCAAATCAACAGTAAAGTTCCTAACAACAACAGGAACATTAGGAAATACATATTCCCCATATCCGTTCAGTCTTACCACAGGCGGCGGTGAGCCAGGAAATTTGCTCTCGCCGTAGGCCATTTTTGTAACAGCCCGTAGGTAGTGCACCATGGCGATCCAATACTGTGCGTCGGCTGCATTTTCGACAAAAAAATCTCCTGTAATTACCATGTCTTCAATTTGGCTGTTTTGGTAATTGTAGTATGGATAATTACTGTGTATGGGTTGTAGTGCGTTGTAATTGGCTGTGTGTTGTATCAATATAGTTGGAGTATACGGAAAGACCAGACCTTGGGTATCTATCAGCGGTTCAAGAACTGTTCCGCCTGCGATATTTCCAGGCAGTCCTAGTTTGACTCTCCAATCTTTGTCTAGCCCAGTAACTGACGCTGTTTCAAATGTTTTTAGTGTTGGCTCTGAACTAGGTCCCCTACGCAACAGACTGCCAAATCCAGTGTCGTCTACGATATCAGTA
>Ga0209937_1000043_pt1 | contig 44504 bp, 32 predicted proteins | sample SalPon1_B_H2O_MG_FD_185699 | JGI IMG/M metagenome (GOLD analysis project Ga0209937, IMG submission 185699) | Salt pond water microbial communities from South San Francisco under conditions of wetland restoration - Salt Pond MetaG R1_B_H2O_MG... | ecosystem: Environmental > Aquatic > Non-marine... | reverse complement strand
TTACCTTTATATGCCATATAAATAATCTTAGTTGTTACCTTAACAAGTATTTATTCCTATGGCACAGATAAGATTTCCAGAAGATCTCAATGGATTTAGCGATCCTTGGATAGTATTCAGCACCCAACGGCCAAGATACGACAGATCAAATCGTAGTACCGGTGAAATTAGAACCGAGGGTGGTTCACAGGTTGCTCTTTATTTTCCGACGAATCATACAATCAGTGATAGTATTAACTATGAATCACAAGAAGAGGGTATGACCGGACGAGCAATTAACCGATTGCAGCAGCAGGGTGCTGATATATCCGATATTACAAAAGAGAGTGTTCAGGCTGTTGCTGAGGGAATCGGTCGAGGAGTTACTCGCGGTGCTGCGGCAGCACTTCCCGGTGGATCGGTTATAGCCCGAAACCAGGGACGCGTGACAAATCCAAAAGAATTCATGATGTTTAAATCTCCTGGCATTCGAGAATTTTCGTTTGACTTTACATTTATTCCACAGTCAGAACAAGAAGCGGAATCCGTAACCGATATTCTCCGTTTTTTTAGGTCGGCAGCATATCCAGAAGAAGCGGCTCTCGAATATAAGTTTCCTGACACATTTAATATATCATATCGTCAGGCACTCGGTGGCATTATTAAAATTCCAGAGGTTGCATGTACTGCGATCAGCGTGGTATATAATCCAAATTCAATATCATTCTTCAGAAATAATGGTATGCCCGTCGAGACAAATCTTTCATTGTCATTCACAGAATTAAGACCAATATCAAAACAATTGGTCGAGCAGGGCTTCTAATCTTATGACATATTTTACACAATTTCAGAAGTCAGATTATATACTCTCGGATTCGGTATCGAAAAGACTTACAAATATTTCACACTATACAGATATCTTTTCGAGAATAGCCGACGACATTTCGTTCTATACTTTTTATTATGCAAGGCCTGACCAGAGATTTGATAATATTTCTCAGGAACTTTATGATACCACAGATTTTTACTGGACAATTCCAATATTAAATGATCGTATTATCAACACTTGGCGCGATACAATCAAAAGTGTTCCGTCATTCGAACAATTCCTTGAGAAGAAATATCCAGGCAAGGCACTTATCGTCGAGTCATCTGATGATATCATCGGCAAGTTTACAATCGGTGAAGAGATTCGTTATGATAACAGTGATGTCTATATCCTTCGTGAGAAATATGCATCATTTAATTATCTTAGAGTAGAAAAGGTCGAGTCATCAGAAACAGTATTTCCTGAGACAAATGATAATGAGGTGATCGGTGCTGATTCAGGTTCGGTCGTCGAGATTGCATCTGTTATAGATTGGTCAATGGCTCCTGCAAGATTTATTGATTCTGATGGTAACAGCGTTCCTTATTACGCCGAAAATACTACACCGATCAGTATTGCTCAGATTGAAACTGAGCGGAATGACGAAAAAGGTAAACTGAAGGTAATTCGACCAGAATTTATTAACGATGTTGTTGATCGGTTTGAAATAGAGATGAATGGAACTAGGTAATGTCCAATACTGAGCAACTAAAAGGAAATATGCCGAGTGGGATTCAATCGTTTAAGATTGCAATCATCGCTCACAACGGAGAATATTACGACATATCAAATAACGTAACCGAGTTGTCATTATACGAATCAATCTATGTTCCGTACATACATGGCGACCTTGGTGTCGTCGACAACTCGATGATGCTCTCCGATTTTCCTTTTATAGGTCAAGAGAGAATTCTTATATCGTGGAAAAGGGATGATAAACCTCTCACACGAGTGTTTTTTGTGACGCGAGTCGCAAACGTGTCAAGACAGCTTGACGGCGTCGGTGTATACGAACTCAGTATTAATTCTGTTGTCCAGACAAGAAACTCTGTTGGACTTTTCTCTCAGTCGTACAAAGGTCGCGGCGATGAGATTATCTCGGATATATTTGATGAACACCTTGGCACGACACTTACACCGATGGAAGGAACACAGGCAAAGACTTCTCATAATGTGGTCTTTCCATTTATGAAACCGCTTCAGGCGGTCGATATGGTCCAAAAGAGTGTACTTGCAGACGACAACACTCCTCTCTTTGTATACGATACATTTTATCCACGTGAGACTCGGATCGATTCGTTCGCAAGAATGTATGCCCGAGAACCACTTACTGTTATCGAACAAAAGAAACCGGCGAATACCGATAAGGACGCTGAGTCAACAAGACAGTCAATCAGTGAACGTGGGATGGTATATGACGAAGCTATTTCTCGTGGATACAATACATATGATGGTCTGAACAAAGGTGTCTTTGGATCGACTGTCACGATTACCGACCCATCGAACAGCGAGTATCAGTTCGTTGACTTTGATTATAAGGCCGAGGCTCCTGCAATTGGTAAGGATTGGATATCTGATGATTATGTCGTGAATGGATCCGCAGTAAATGAACTTACGGCAACTCGGAACCTTCACCTTAATCGGAACTCTAGATCATTTAATAATGACTTTCCGAATCTGAATACAATTGATGACTTTGACCGATCGATTCTTAATTCATACGTGAGAAGACATGCGACGACCGTCGTGAAGGTCTATATGGACTCGATTGCATATACTCTTGACAATGACAAACCTTTTACAGTTGGTCAGACCGTGACATATAATCTTGTAAGATTTAAACCGCGATTGAGTAATGACGAAGAGCAACTCGACCTCGTCAATTCTGGTAAATACATCGTCTCTGCAATCAGACACTACATTAAGGACGCGGAGTACCGCATGTCTGTTGAGTTGATCCGTGATGGTATTGGAGAAAAAGCACAGTTATGATTGATAATGGATTTTTTATTGGCGTGATTGAGGACCGCAACGACCCTGAAAAACTTGGGAGAGTTCGCGTGAGAGTGTTCGGTGCACATTCGGAAGATCGTAAGGCGCTAATACCGATCGAGAGTCTTCCTTGGTCATATGTGATGCAACCACCTACTGAGTCCACGTCAGGAGCGACTCTCTCGCAGTTGGTCGAGGGAACGTGGGTCGTCATCATGTTTATGGATCAAAATATGCAAGATCCTCTAGTAATCGGCTCTCTGCCCGTGTCGACCGAGGAGAAGCCAAATTATTCGAAAGGTTTCTCCGATCCGTTTGCGGTGTATCCACGATGGACGGGAGAAGATTCAAATCTCTCGTTAGTCGCAGACGAGAGATGGACCGAACATCCTACCTATGATACGCGACTGCAGGAACGCATTACGGAAGTTCCAAAGGCAAAGAAATTTACGGTCCCGTCGGTTGTTCCTGGTGGCGGTGGTCCAGAATATGTAAGATCAAAATGGGACGAACCCGATCTTCGTGGCGAACAAGAATCTGCATATCCGTATAACTCGATCCGTGAGTACGAAGCGGGTATGATCGAGGAGTATGATTCGACGTCTGATAACACTCGGATCACCGAAATGCATCAGTCGGGTTCGTACCGCGAGATTCTTGACGACGGCACGACAACAGTAAAGGTTGTGGGTGATAACTACAGTCTGACGATTCGCGATCAAAACATGTATATCCAAGGCGATCTGAACGTAACCGTCGAGGGTAATATGCGTCAACTGGTCCAAGGTGATTACATTCTCGAGGTCGATGGCAACAAACACGAATATGTCAGAGGTAACCGAGAAAGTAAGGTCGATGGTTCCGACGCACTCGAAGTGAATACAAATCAATCAATCGCGATTACTGGTGAAAATTCTCTGCACTGCGGCGGTAATCAGACGATCATTGTTGATGCTGATTATATTCACGAGGTCGCCGCAAATTCAAATCGTACAATCGGAGGCAATGAGGATACAAATGTCTCTGGGAATATTAATGATACGGCTGGGGGTAATCTTACCGAGTCCGCTTCCAACATCTTCATGAACTAATAATAATATGAGTGCATCAATCGTACCAAGAAGTTTACCGTCCGCCGCACCGGGGCAGGATTTTACTGTCACTGTAGCGGATAGTTCATTCGAGGCTGAACCTCGATTCAAGACAAAGACAATCGAACTTGCGACGACGGACGGTGGCAAATATTCAGGACAGCCAGAACCGGGTGCGGCCAACGAGGCTGCGACATCATGAGTACTGTTCCATATATTGTGCAGTTTACTACCGCTGGTGGTCAGTTGGCAAACGAATTCTCCGGGGCACCTACATCATCAAACCCAAGAGAGTTATTTGAATTTGAGTATCAAGTCACTGCCGTTGAGACCGAACAATCCGCAGAGGTTAATTACGAAATTTCTGAGGGAGAACTTCCTAGAGATCTTAGTATCGACGAGGTAACCGGATTTATTTCAGGTACGGTGATTGATCTTGATACGTGGGTTGATGAATTCGAAAAACCAGAAGATTTTGTTATTGCGATAGATGGATCCAACTACGGTACATACGGATCAGCTCTTGCAGGTACGTATTCCGCGGAGTTTACGATTCGAGCATTTGTCGTAGCCGATCCTGAATACTTTGAAGAACAGGACTGTTCAATTCTTGTTATTAACAATTATTCTTCTGATCGAGATCAGTTTATTCGTGATTATTCCGAGGAGTATGGTGAAACGTTTACGATCGATGGTGAACCAGTATCGGCAGAGGAATATCTAGAGTTTCAAAAATCAATCGGTAACTTTCCTCAGCTTTCCAACGTATAGGATATCTTATTATGCCTCCAGTTACTCGACTTGGTGACGCATGTACAGGTCACGGATCATTTGGTCCGAGACCATCGTCGGGTGGAAGTCCAAATGTATTTGTAAATGGAATACCCGCACATAGACAAGGCGACGGTTGGTCCGCGCATGGTTCTCCGTCTCCATCACCTCCGCATGGATCAACTCTTGCTGCTGGATCCGGAACGGTCTTTGCAAATGGCCAACAATTAGGAAGAATTGGCGATCCCGTCGCATGTGGATCCGCCGTTGCAGCAGGATCTGGTAATGTGTTTGCCGGTGGATAGGTATAAATAACATTATGGCAAGTACAATCGTTGCAAGAGAACAGTCCTATAGTGATTTTGATCTCGCATTTCGTGCGAATCCTGTAACAGGAGACGTTGCTCTTAAGAAAAATGAACAGGCTGTTAAACAGTCTGTGCTCAATATTCTCCTTACGAATCGTGGAGAAAGACCATTTGATCCAAATTTTGGATCAGATATTACATCTCAGTTATTTGAAAACTTTGATCCGATTGTCGAAACGATTCTTGAAGAGCAGATTCGAACAGCACTTAGAAATTATGAACCACGAGTAAATCTTCTCGGTGTGGTAGTTGATGGATCACCCGATCGTAACGCGATAAATGTCCGCGTTGAGTTCGAAATTATTTCACCGGAAGGAGTCACCACTTCGGTCGACTTTTCAGTAGAGAGACTACGATGAACGAAACAAAAAGATTAGATGTATCGGATATAGATTTTGAATCGATTCGAGATAACCTTAAGGACTTTCTTCGTTCGCAGGATACTCTGCAAGACTATGATTTTGAAGGTTCTGCGGTTTCAAGCCTCGTGAATCTTCTCTCATATGTTACACACTATAATGCGGTAAATGCGAATCTTGGCCTCAACGAGACATTTCTTGATACCGCTCAGTTTCGTGGTTCGGTTGTAGGTCACGCTCGGCAGCTAGGTTATACACCTCGGTCTGCAACATCCGCTGGTGCTGTTGTCGATATTACGGTAGCAGATGCCCCGGCGGGAGAAAGACTCGTTATTCCTCGCGGACATAAATTTCGCGCAAAGATTGACAATACATCATATACGTTTATTACTCTCGACGAATTTGCATCAACTACAGGTTCGTTCCAGAATATTCCGATTCAACAAGTCGCGTTGAATACAGCAGAATATATTTTCGATGCCGAATCAAATGAAAAATATCTGATTCCAAATGAGAACGCCGATACGTCGACACTTCTTGTCAGAGTTTTTGATTCACAGACTTCATTGACATCGACGCCGTTTATTCCTGCGCGATCACTTACGACAATTGAACCAGATTCAAATGTATATTTTATTACTGAAAATCCTGACGGTCTTTTCGAGATTACATTTGGTGACGGTATCCTGGGTACTCAGCTAGAAAACGGTAACGTCATTAATATTGAATTTGGTGTCACACAAAAGGGCGCGGCAAACGGTGCAAGAATCTTTACATCGGTCGATTCAATTTCTGGCTTCAGTGATATTACTGTATCGACGGTAAATTCTGCTCGCGGTGGCTCCGAAAAGGAGTCAATTGAATCAATAAAATATCTTGCACCACTTTCGTATGCCGCACAGAATCGTGCTGTCACATCAAGAGATTACGAGGCAATTGTACGAGAGTCATTTGCAAACCTTAGATCGATTAAGGCGTGGGGTGGTGAGGAGAATGATCCTCCCGCGTATGGTAAGGTTTTTATCTCGGTAAATCCTAAGAATACCGAGTTTCTCACAAACGAGGAAAAAGAATTCATTACCGATACCATTATTAGCCCGAAAAATGTTGCAACGATTACGCCAGAGATTATTGATCCGGCATTTCTGTATATAACGTTCGAGGTTTTCTTTAAGTACGACCCTTCGCTCACAAACCTTTCAAAGAATGCTCTTGAGAGTAATGTTACTGAAGACATTCGAGAATTTAGTAATATAGAATTGAATGAATTTGATTCCGTATTTCGGTATTCAAACTTCCTTCGTACGGTTGATAATTCCGACGAATCTATCCTTAACTCTTTTGCCCGAGTCTACATTTCAAGAAGATTCGTGCCTACGTTATCCGAAAAACGGACTTATACTCTTGATTATTCAGTTGATCTTTTTGAAAGTTTTGGCACTCGCCCCGTAATTCGTTCGTCGAGCAGATTCAGTATTGACGGCGCTGATAACTGCCGATTTACTGATATTCTTAATAACGATGGAACAAGAGAGGTTATTGTTGTATCGGGAACCGAAGGTAACGAATCGGTTGTAAAACGAAGAGTTGGTACAATCGAACGAAATAAGATTATTCTTACAGATTTTGTGCCGACAGATTTTGAAGGAACAATGATTTCTATCGAGGCAATTCCAAATTCATATGATATTGCAGGAGCATTTAATACGATTCTTATGGTTGATTGCCGATGCGATCGATATAGTGTTGAAGGTTACGTCGATACGATCATTACAGGTGAGGATGATTCCGGCGCAAACTACAGAACATTTGATAAGAACGAATAATAATGTCTGATGTAAATTCAGAAATTAGTCCTCACATCGATGCACTTATCGATACATTTGTCCCGAGCAATATTCGGGAAAGTTATCCTGCACTTGTGCAATTTATTCGGGCGTATCTTGATTTTCTTGAAACACAAAATCAATCCGCTTACTTCCAAAATACTCTGCCCGAACAGAGATTTATTGAGACTCAGCAAGAGCAGTTTCTTAAAAGAATAGAAAAAGAGATTGGTCTCTTTGTTCCTCGTCGATACGAAGCGGATCCAAAACTATTTTATAATAAGATATCTGAACTGTGGCAGTCACGTGGTTCGCCAGAATCAATTAAGACATTCTTTAGAATTTTCTTTGATGAACCTGTTGAAATATCTTATCCGAATGAACAACTTTTAATTCCATCAAACTCTGTATGGTTTCAAGAGTCATTTATTACTCTTGAGTGCCAAAATGAAGTTACACCGATGGTGGACATTAAGGTATATCAGCTCTTTAGAGAATTTGAGATTCTCGTCGATGCAAATAGATATGAAAGAATTTCACCTAATTTAGTTCGCGTTTATTCTGAAAATACTTCTTTTGAAAATGTTAAAATTGGTGATAATTATGTCATACGCGAAGAAAGTACTGATAATTTTATATGTATCGGTGAGGTAGTACCGTCACCAGCAAATATATCTGTAACGAATAGAGGTGAGTATTGGAGAGCTGGCCAGATTATTAAATTTCCTGGCACTGATCGCGATACACTTATTCGTGTTGATTCTGTTGATGAAAATACAGGCATTAATGAACTATCAATTGTTGAGCATGGTTATCAGCATGCAGGGTCTGAAATATTAACTGTTTCACCATTTCCAATAAGACCTTCAGATAGCGGATTTAATATAACAGAGGAGGTACTTCCTACTGGCGGAACCCGGTTTGACGTACTTATTGCGTCGGAAAATGTTAGCCTTTCTGATTCTGTTTTTGGGTTTTTTGATGGCAGTTATTTCCTTGAGGAATACGTTGATAATTTACTTTATGTTGGCGAGTCTAAGTTTGTAACGACAAGTTTAACCTCAAGTGAAAATCAAAATGTCTTTAATTATCAGATAAGTGATATTACCATTGAAGAATGGAATGAGTCAAGAGCAACAATTGTATTAGGGTTTGCTGCTAGAGCAAAACTTGAGGGAGAATGGCGAGATCTTTCAAGTATCATATCTGAAGAGTTCATTCGTATTCAAGATAGTTTTTTCTATCAAACATATTCATATGAACTTAATTCCCTTGTTAATCCCGTCGATTATAAGAGCCTTATCCCAGAATTTAATGTTGCTGGCCAAAAACCATTTTTTAATTATGAAAGATCAATAAATTTTGATACGTTTGTTGTAGATATAAGCTTTGCGTTGCCATTTATCGAAATTGATCCTATTGACTTTGTTAATATTGATGATGAATTTGTTATTAAGGATGTCAGAAAACAAATTCTTGACGTAGGTGATATATTTGAAAAAATCTCAAATAATCTAACCAAGAAATTCAGCAATGTTGTAGTGTCAAACGATACACAACTTATCAGTGTTACAAAAAATAGAAATGATAATTTAGAAATAGATGAAAATATTACTCAAAAACAATTTGAGAAGAGTTTTAAGGGCGATTATTTTGGTGAAGGTTACCTTGAACCTCAAGAATTATATACCATTACGATTACAAGAACCGTACTACAAGACTTTGACTTTAAAGACATAATAAAATATCTTACAGATAGTTCAGACGGCGCTACTGATAAACCAATTAAAAATCCAACAAAGGTGCCGAACGATTCTATAAGTTCATCAGATAATGAAAGTTTTATTTCGGGTAAGGTACTAACAGATAATTTAAATAGTACCAGTGATGATATAAATCAGAAAACTCTTGAAAAGAATCTTAAGGGTGACTTTTTTGGCGGCTCATACACTGTAATAGATGAAATATATACTGTTACGGAAACACATACAACACTTAACGATTCTGCCGAGGTATCTCTCAATGGATCCTTGGTGGTTGTAACATGATAAATAGTATCGTAGAATTTTACAACAGGAGATTGGAAGAAAATGGTAAATGACAATATTAAACCTACAGGTACTCTTGATGTGGTACTCAAGAAGGCCGATGGTACCGTAAAGGAAAAACATCAGTTTAAAAACATTGTTGTGTTAACGGGTAAAGAGTTTATTGCTCGTCGCATGATCGATGATTCAGAGCCCTTCATGTCAGAAATGGCCGTCGGTGATTCAAACGCAAACCTTGAGGTTGGTAACGTTTCTCTTGAAAATGAACTTGCATCCGTAGCTCTTGATGGTTCGACAGTAAACTCAAATATTGTAACCTTCGTTGCTGAATTTGATGCCGGTGTTGCCACAGGTGCTATTGTTGAAGCTGGCATTTTTAACGGAGAGTCGGACAACATTATGCTTTGTCGTACCACTTTTCCGGTTATTAATAAAGAGGCCGACGATATTCTTACAATTAATTGGAATGTGACGATTAACTAATATGTCAACCGTTAGATCCGACTTTTTTAATATACTCGTAAATCAGACATACGAGGACATTTTTTTTGAGAAAAGTAATTATTACTTTTTTCTAGGAAAAATAAATCCTTGGGGCGATGAGGATGAACCTGAATTCGATGCGTTCCCTCGAACGTCTGAGTATGACCGCCGTATTAGGGACAATATTTTATATCTTGATAGAATTAGACCCACTAATGCGTCTATCGTGACTCGTCGGATTGATTGGGAGTCAGGTAAGGTATTTGACTTTTGGGATCACACTTTAAATATGGAAAAGAAACCATTTTATTGCGTGACATCCGATTTTGGTGTCTATAAATGTCTTTATAATGGCGGTGGAGTGCCGTCCTTGGTTGAGCCAGGAATCCGTTCAACTCAACCTTTTAGGACATCTGATGGTTACTTGTGGAAATACATGTACACCATTGCACCGGTCAAGGCTACCAAGTTTTTATACGATAAAAGCATGCCTGTGCAGAAGGCTCTTACAGATACGTTCTATAATAATGGCGCGATAGAAGAAGTCAATATTGTTTCCGGCGGTTCTGGATATACGACAAATCAGCTCACGACAATTGATATATCTGATACAACAACGGGGTTTGGTGCTGAAGGTAAAATTGTTTCGGTCGGAGTAAATGGTGAAATTACCGATGTAAGTATTATTCCCGATAGTGTAGATTTAAATGATCTTGATTCTGATTCTGAGCTCATTCAATCTGATGGCATTATAGAATCTACGGGTCAAAATTATTTTGCCGGAACGAGAGTTAATATTTTGTCTGAAACTGGCATTGGTGCAGTAATCGAACCAATTATCATAGAAGGCCGCATTACAGGTTTTGACATTGTAGATCCTGGAGCCGGCTATAATAGTACTGATGAACTTAGTATAGTTGTTGGTGGTGGTGAGATTATTCCAGTAGTATCTCAGGATAATGGCTCAATTATTGATCTAGTAATTTCTGATCCTGGCATCGGCTATTCAGATGACCCGATTTTAACTGTACTTCCTATTAATTCTGGCAGTGGAATTTATGGGAATACATCTGCGGTTTTAAAGGCCCAGGTCTTTGAGGGCTCAATTGTAAATGCCACAATAGAGGATCCTGGTGTAAATTATCCCATAGATAATGAAACAACTATTACTGTATCTGGCGACGGATCAGGCGCATCATTTGTGCCTATTGTTGATCCTGATACCGGCGAAATAATTAAGGTAATTGTTGATTCACCTGGCTCTGGGTATACCTATGCAGTACTTGGTGTTGATGGATCAGGTAGCGGAGCAAATATAGAATCATTAATTGAAGGTTCCGATATTTCGGGCTATCAGTCTATTATTGAACAAACCTCAGTTGAGGGTGCCATATATGCTATTAAGTTAACAAATCAAGGCACTGGATATTCGGATGATACAGTTATTACCATAGAAGGAGATGGTGAAGGTGCGGTTGCTGAGCCTATCATTGAGCGCGGCGTAATTAAAGAAATTATAATGACCAAATATGGTAATGGTTACTCATATGCAAACGTAACAATAAACGACCCAGGAAGAATTCCCGACGCAAATACAGATATTATATCTGCTGAAGCATATGCAATTCTCCCTCCAATTAATGGACACGGTTTTGATGCTGTAACCGAACTATTTGGAAGAACTCTTGCAATATATTCGGTTGTTCGATATGATACCTTGCTTGATTTAATTGATCAAGATTATAGGCAGTATGGAATTATACAGAATCCTCGCACTCTCTCTGGAAATCGTAAACTTGTTGAAAGATCACTACTTACGGATTTTGAACTATCGTTTAGCAATACCGACGGTATAAAAGTCGACGAAATTCTTATAAATAATAATGTACAATATCGTGTTATAAGTGTCAATGGCACTTTGGTGAAATTGCAGCAGTTATCATCATCCTATAAAATACCGTCGTTAGTATTTTCCAGGAAAGACGACCCCTCTCAAACATATAACCTGACAAACGTTTTGTCCACGCCAATAGTAAATAAATATTCGGGTAATTTATTATATACAACAAATCGTGGACTTTTTGAGCCATCAGATGATCTTTCGTTTACAGTGAGATCGTTTTTGGAATTCAAAACAGATTCATAATTAAGGATTATTAGGAATGGCCATAAACTTTAATACAGAACCGTATTTTGATGATTATGATAGGAATAAAAAGTTTCACCGTATTCTTTTTCGTCCAGGCTATGCGGTTCAAGCTCGTGAGTTAACCCAACTTCAAACAATTCTTCAGGAACAAATTTCCAGATTCGGCGATCATGTTTTTGAAAATGGCTCTTTGGTTATTCCCGGTGCCGTAAAAGTTCTTGGTGATATTACATATATTCGGCTTCAAGATCCTAATCTTACAAGCAACAAAAATGATAATTATGAAGGCGCACGAATTGAAAACTCTTCTGGCGTTTCTGCCACAATTACAACAATCTCTCGTTTGGAAAATGGTGATCCACTCACCTTTTATATCTCGTATACAACAGGCGGAGAATTTGCACAGAACGAAAATCTTACAGTCACGCGAAATGACGGTGTAACTGAATCAGTAAAAACTGAGAGTCTGGTAGGATATACTGGCAAGGCTACAATCGTTCTTGTCCAAAGAGGCGTATATTTTCTTAGGGAACAGTTTGTTCTTGTTGATGCCCAATCTGTTATCGTGTCAAAATATACTGGCATCGATGAGATTGAAGGTGAGGTGTCGATCGGACTTTTATCCAACGAAACCTTTGTTACACCAGAAGAGGACCCTTCACTACTTGATAATGCTCGAGGTAGTTCAAACGAGACTGCGCCGGGCGCTCATCGATATAAAATTGATGCCCAACTTGTTCTAAAAAATGACGTTGCAAATCTAATTGATTATAATGAAATAGCTCGAATCGTAGACGGTGAAATTGCGAAAGAAGCCAGGGAAACTCAATATTCTGTCCTTGGTGATACTCTTGCAAGACGAACATACGAAGAGTCTGGAGACTATGTTCTAAATAACTTTACGATTGGTGTTGAGGATCATCCTACAGATAATACAAAACTTCGCCTTGAATTTGAGCCCGGTAAGGCTTACATTAGAGGTTATCGTGTTAATATTACCGATACAACACGAATCGATATTGATAAGGCCCGGACTACCGAATCTGCTAATAATACACTCGTACCTCTTCAATATGGAGAGTACATTCATGTTAAAGCTTTATTTGGTCATCCCGAACCTTTCAGTACAGTAAAACTATATTCTGATGCTGCGCATAGCTATACAAATAACGTGCCAGTTGAACCTTTAACTCAGGTTGGTACAGCAACAGTAAAGGCTGTTGAATATGATGCAGTGCAGTCTGTTGTCGAAGGTGAACCGGTTGTTCGTCTCCATCTTTTTAATTTCAGTTTTATCGGATCAAATTCGATCGCGGATGTTAATACATTTTTCTCAGATTCAACTTTTCCGGTGTTCGCCGGTGAAGTACAAGCAGGTTCAGTCGAGTCTGGCAATACTGTTCTTCAAGAACCTTCCGATCAGACATCCATTTACAATCTTCCATTTTCTGAAGTTGATACTGTCACAAATTCATCATTTAATTTCTTTAAAAAATATGCATCTGTGGTATCAGGTTCGTCTGTTACAATTTCGACCGCAGCTAGTGCAGAACAATTTAGAGATGAGGTGACCGACTATCTTGTATATGTCACCAACATTGTAAATGAATCGACTTTGGCGGAATCAATCGGCGACGTCAATACTCCGAATTCGGTTAGCGTTTCGGCGAGTAATCAAACCGTAACTCTTGATCTTAGTAATTTTGATATTAATGATAATGACGAGGTCGAAATTTATGCGGTAATGTTTAAGTCATCCGCACAGATTAAAACAAAAACGCCCATTCTGAATACGACTCTTACTACATCTGCGACTCCAGGTTCGACCATTGATCTTGGGTTTGCTGACGTATATGAGATTGTTTCGATTGTTGATGGTGATGGAAACGACTTTAGTTCTTATTATATCCTTGATACCGGACAGCGAGATAACTATTATGATATCTCAACACTCAGGCTTCGTTCCGGATTTGCAGCCCCAGAAACTGAATTAACCATCACATTTAATTATTTTAATCATGGGTCAGGTGATTTCTTTACCGCTGATTCATATTCAGCAATTTCATATGAAGAAATACCGTCATATACTTCTCAGAGTGGTGTGATACACAAACTTGCAAATTCAATTGATCTAAGACCGATTATTGATGCATCCGGTAACTTCTCAAATACTCCGGTTTCGTTTGTTCCTGATACCGAGGCAATTGTTGATTTTGTTTATTATCTTCCTCGGCGTGATAAGATCTGTGTGAATACCGAAGGTAAGTTCTTTGTAATTGCCGGTGTACCTGACCTTGAACCAGAAGAGCCAAACGGCATCAATAACGGCATTACTCTTTATAATATTCGAATGAATGCATATACATTTGATACCGATGATATTAATGTCAGACCGGTCAAGCATCCTCGATTCAGAATGAAGGATATCGCGCGTCTTGAGGATCGTATTGAAAATCTCGAGTATTATAGTGCACTGAATCTTGTTGAGCAGGATGCACTCTCTCGTGAATTTGTTGATAAATTTAAGTCGGGTATTCTCGTCGATCAATTTACCGGTCACAATGTTGGTGACGCGCAAAAGGAAACCTATCGGGCCGGAGTTGATCCACAGTTAGGTGAACTTCGAGCAGAATCATCGACCAAATCAATTCAGCTTGAAGATAATGAGGAAGGATCTAATTATCAAATTACTGGTAATATAGTTACACTTCCATATAGTGAAACCGCGCTTGTTACTCAGGAAAGAGCAAGTAAGATTGAGAAAATTCAGCCTTTTGTTAACTTCTCGTTTAACGGCACAATGATTCTTAATCCATCGAGTGACTCATGGGTGTCCACTCGCCGTGTTCCAGACACAACGCTTGATACTGGTAATGAATTTACGGCGGCATTCCGAGCAAATCAGAGCAGTCTTGGTACTGTATGGGGAGCGTGGCGCACATTCTGGCGTGGCAATAGGCTTATTCGTACACGCGCGGGCGAGAGAACAGTAAGATCAGAAAGTACAGAGACTGAAAGACTTGGAGATCGTGTTGTAAACAGATCAGCGGTTCCATTTATTCGGTCGCGCGTTATTGAATTTAATGCAACTGGAATGAAACCTCTTGCAAATGTAACTGCGTTTTTTGATGGTGTTGATGTTTCAAACTTTGTGACACCTAATGGCGGTAGTAAGGGAGAACAGCTTACAACCTCGGCTGCGGGTACACTTTCAGGAACGTTTGAAATTCCTAATAATAACGATACTCGATTCCGTACAGGTAATAGAATATTCGAGATCCTTGATGATACGGAAACCATAACAACAGATGCTTCAGCTACATATTCCGCAAGTGGTATTCTTGAGGATATATCAACGTTCTTTGAAGCGACTACAATTGTTGATATTGACACAAGTAATGTGTCACAATCAAATACTGTTAGAGTTCGTAGACCTACTCCGCCAAGACCGCCTGCACCTACACCTCCTCGCAGACCATTCAGACGGTTCCGAGATCCTCTTGCTCAGTCATTTGGTATGAGCCTTGAGGATGGAGCATTTATAACATCAATTGACGTATACTTTGGCCCGATTCCTGATGACAATCAATTTGGTGTTACAGTACAAATCCGAAACATGGAAAATGGATTTCCAGGCGCAGAGATTGCTCCTTATGGCAGCGTTACCTTAGGTCCAAATGATTTAGGAACAGGTTCGGACGATTCAACAGTCGCAACTCGGTTTACATTTCCATCACCGGTATATCTTGAAGAAGATGAGGAATACTGTTTTGTAATTCTGTCAGATTCTGAAGAACTTGCGGTATGGACTTCTGAAATGGGTCAGCAGGATATCCTGACTCGTGAAACAATTTCGAAACAGCCGTTTCTTGGTTCGCTATTTAAGTCACAGAATAATAGTACATGGACTCCGGCACAGTTGGAGGATCTTAAGTTCAAGATCAATCGAGCTCAGTTTGACACAAACGTAACAGGTCAAATTATTCTTGAGAACTCGGTGTCTGCGAACGATTCTGGTACGGAGGCAGATCCTTATGTGAATATACTTCCAACGAGTCCGTTCATATTCGAGAATGGTTCTAATTACATTAAGGTTCTGCATCCGAATCATTCAATGATTGACGGCGATACGGTACGTTTTACGTCTCCGAACTCTGGTCCATTTGCCGGGGTTCCAGAGAATGAAATATTTGATGTTGATCTTACGGTTACTGTGGGCCCATCAAGCGAGCCGATAAAGCCCGATGAATACTATGTACAGGTTACAACAGCAGCAAATATAAGTTCTCGTAGTGGTAGCGCTGATATACTGGCTACACAGCATGTGTCATTTAGTACCATACACCCAATCGTCGAAACTCAGAATTATCCTAATACAAGGTTAAATTGGGAGTTTAAAGGAATTGATAAATTCTCACGGAACGCCGATTCCAACTTTACCAATATTACCGTCGGCGAGGATAACTATCTTAAAAGATCACGCACAAGTATCGAGAATGGCGACGGATCTGTTACGGTAAGAGGAATACTTGAAAGCGATCGTAATAATGTATCACCATTTGTTGATATTAAACGCATCGCGCTTCTTGCGGTAGAAAATCGGATTAATAATCTTGAGGATACTGATGATATTGCGGAGACCGATGAGGCGGCTGCTCGTTATATAACCAAGGCGGTCGAGCTTATTAATCCAGCAAATGAAATTCGAGTATTCTTTGATGCAAACAGACCGTCAGGGACCAATATCGATGTCTTTTATAAGGTCCGTGAAACCGGCAGTAGTATACCAATCGATGATAGGCCGTGGCAAAAAATTCCGGCAGATAGTTATGGCTCGGTAACAGAAAATTTTGATACGTTTAGAGAATATTCATATAGTAATACCTTTACTGACGACTTTAATATACATGCAATAAAGATTGTAATGAGATCAACTGATGAGGCTCGTGTACCAAGAATTCGTGATCTTCGAGTTATTGCAATTAAAGACTAAATTTAAATGAATGACCGATATCTTAAAATTCAAAATCACAGTGGATATAAAAAGGATACCATGAATGGCGCAATTATATCCGATGATACTCAGGAATACGAGCAGTTTCTTTCAAGGAAAAATGAAAAAAGAGCATTTGCCGATAGACTTGAAAATGTAGAAAAAACTCTTGGCAAAATTCTTGAAATACTTGAAAATGAAAACTATAAAATTAATTCGTAAATCAATTAAAATATAAATAGTACCATGGCTACATACGCAAATATTTACATTGATCAAGGTTCTGACTACAAGACAGGTATTATTCTCGAGGATAGAAATTCAGATCCTCTTGAGCTTACAAACCTGACGTTCGATGGACAGATTCGTCGCACGTATCAGTCAGAAACATCATATGATTTTACTATCTCCATTACAGATGCGAATGATGGAGAAATTGAAATTACTGTGCCGGAAGAAACAACTAGCCAAATGCGCGGTGGGCGTTATGTCTACGATATTTTTGCCGAAGATTCGGTTTCTGGTACTCGATTCAAGGTTCTTGAAGGAATCGTAGAGATTATACCTCAGGTTACGAGAACAGAGTAAATGTCCAGAAAAATTCGAGCAACCGTAAAAGAACGAGATAATCAAATCCGAGCAAAATCGTCGGTTTCTGTTATTCGGCGTCTTGAAGATTTTGACAATATTACGTCGGACGGAGTACGAGATGGTTCGGTTCTTGTATATCAAGCATTCGAAGAGACATGGCGACCAACAATACAACTTAATAAACAAACACTAGATGGCGGGGAATTCTAAAAATGGCTAGCACTATTCGTATCAAGCGCAGTTCGACATCGGGTAATCCGAGCGTACTTGCTGCGGGTGAACTTGCATATTCCGGTTTATCGGATAACGGCACAAATGGCGGCGATCGTCTTTATATCGGTTTTGGTACTGAGATTGACGGCAATGCTTCTAATCACTTTGTTATCGGTGGTAAGTACTTTACCGACATGCTCGATCACAATCGAGGCACGCTTACCGCCGATTCTGCAATTGTAGTTGATTCAAATAAAAAGATCGATGAACTCAACGTAGATAATCTGAATCTTAACGGAAATACCATATCATCGACCAACGTTGATGGAAATATTGAATTAAATCCTGCTGGCTCAGGTCAAACTGTTGCATATAATCTTTTCGTTAATGATGGTTCAACTACTCGCTCAATTAGTGAGTATATTGAGGATATCTCTGGTGGCCAGCTTCAGGGTACATCAGGTGCCATTTCTGTTGTATATGATGATAATTCTGGCACCTCAACTCTGGATCTTGTTGAAACCGGAGTTGTAGCAGGCACATACGGTTCATCAACAGAAATTCCGACATTTACCGTCGATTCAGATGGCCGACTTTCCTCAGCAGGTACAGCTAATATCGCGACGACCTTATCGGTTACGGGTGATACTGGTACAACATCTGTTGATCTTCTTAACGATACGCTTGATTTTACTGGTTCGAATTCACTTTCAGTTAATGTTAATTCAACTGGCGATACTGTAACGGTTGCAGCTGCAAATGCCAGCACTTCGCAAAGAGGTGTTGCATCATTTAGCTCGGCAAACTTCTCGGTTAATTCAGGAGAGGTATCGACTAAATCAATTACGCTTGGTACAACAAGTGTCGAACCTGGTACCACGTATTCTGATATTGAAGGATTGGGTCTTCTAACAGTAGATAATATTCGCCTCAACGGAAACGAGATTTCTGCTACTAATACCGATGGCGATATATCAATCAATCCTGATGGCTCAGGTATCGTATCGGTTAATGATTCTCGTATTACTGATGTTAATGATCCGTCAAATCCTAAGGATGCTGCAAATAAGCGGTATGTTGACGAAGTTGCTCAGGGACTTCAGGCGCTTCCTGCTGCCGATCTAGCAACTACAGATAATCTTGTTGCAACCTATGATAATGGAACAAATGGTATTGGAGCAACACTCACCGCCGACTCAAATGGATCATTCCCTGCAATAGACGGGTCTCAACTTCAGCTTGGCGAAAATATTCTCGTTAAGGATCAGAATACTCTATACGAGAATGGTTCATACGTTCTGACGCAGGTTGGCGATACAAATAATCCTTGGGTTCTTACTCGTTGTAGTTTCTGCGATGAGGCCAGCGAGATTACCGGTGCATTCGAATTTGTTACAGAAGGCACTCAGTATGGTAATACTGGTTGGGTTGCAACTGTTCCAACCGACTTTGAAATTGGTTCGACCGAAGCCACAATCGATACCAACGGATTTACCAATAAGGGTGATATCGTATGGGTTCAGTTCTCTGGTGCGGGTACATTTACCGCTGGTGAAGCTCTCGTACTTAACGGAACCGAATTTAATGTAAATCTTGCAACAAATTCTGGTCTTACAATTACGGCGGACGAACTCCAGGTTGATTCACAGATTGCTGGTGATGGCCTTACGTTCTCAAATGGCGTAATTAATGCCCAAGGTACTGCTAATCGTATTACCGTTGACTCGAATACTATTGATATCTCGTCGACATATGTCGGTCAGACATCGATTAATACCGTTGGCACAATTACGACTGGTGCATGGGAAGCAGATATTCTTGACCCCACCTATGGTGGTACCGGGGTTGACAACGGCTCGTCTACCCTGACACTTGGTGGTTCGCTTACAACGTCTGGCGCATTCACATCGACCTTTACGATGACGGGTGCAACGAACGTCACGTTCCCGACTTCCGGTACTCTTGCCACCCTGTCTCAATCAGAGACTCTGTCGAACAAGACGATCGAATCATCCGATATTGGTACGGTTACACCAGGCACGGGTAACTTCACAACACTTGAAACCGATACACTAGATATAACAAGTACGGTTAATTCCTCATCTACTACCACAGGAGCACTCCAGGTTGCTGGTGGTATAGGACTTGAAAAGAATCTGTATGTCGGTCTGAACCTTGTTGGCTCCGGTGCAGCAACATCGTCACTTGAAGGTTTCGATATTGATGGTGGTACTTACTGATAGTACCACCGTATAAATACAATTAGGTTTATTATCAACGCGGTACATACCGCATGGAGTTGATGCCATATGGCAGAGAATAGAATTCGCGTCAAGCGTTCGGCGGTTGAAGGGAAAGCACCCTCAACTGCTGACCTTGATCTCGGCGAAATTGCAATTAATACTCACGATGGGCAGATGTTCATCAAGCGCGATCGAAACGGTTTTGAATCCATTATTCCAATGGGTTCAGTTGATAACACCGATCGTGTATACTATGTCGCTACTACTGGTGATGACAGTAATACCGGTGAATCAATCGGTGAAGCATTTGCATCACTTGATCAAGCAATTACTGTTATTTCTGCAGAACGCGATTCGTATCTTCAATCCAATCCTGGTAGCGTATATCGCTCGACGATCTATCTTAAAACCGGCGAATATACAATATCAAATCCGCTTGAACTGCCGCCGTTTACAACTATTGTAGGCGATAATCTTCGGTCAGTCTCGATATATCCTTCGACTAATGGTGATGATCTATTCTATGTGAATAACGGTTGCTATCTTAACGGCATCACTTTCCGAGGATTTACGAGTCCTGGTGCAGCTGTCGCTTTTAATCCAAACCCATCATCTGTTCCATCAATTACCGCTTCCCCTTATGTTCAGAACTGTTCGTGTATTACGTCAACGGGTACTGGTATGCGAATTGATGGTTCTGTTTCAGGTGGTACTCGATCAATGATTGCCGACGGCTTTACTCAGTATAACGAGGGCGGCGTTGGTATTCATCTGCTTAATCGTGGATACGCACAGCTTGTTTCAATTTTTACAATTGCTTGTGAAAAAGGAATCTGGGCTCAATCGGGTGGGCAGTGCTCGCTGACAAACTCAAATTCATCCTTCGGCACATTTGGTCTTTATTCCGAGGGAGTATCTGGGGTTATTTCATCGGGAAGCGTATCAGGTTCATACATAGCAAATAATACAGAAATATCCATTACAACGACAACACCACCTACATATGGTCAGGCAGTATTATTTTCAGGATCATCTCGGTATTATACAGTTAATGATGTAACAGAAGTTCTCGATGACCTATATACAGTTACATTATTACAGCCCCTTGAAGAATCAATATCTGATACCACCGCAGTGGATTTCTATCAAAGAAGTTTGATAACGGCATCTTCGATGACCTTTGAATATGTCGGTGCAGGAACTGATATACCTACGGCTTTGCCTGAAAATGGAGGTATCCCGATTCAGGAAAATGAAGTTATAGAGGATTCCGATTATGGTGGTCAGGTTTATTATACTTCAACCGACCAAAGAGGTGATTTTAGAATCGGTAATCAGCTCACAATTAATCAAGATGACGGTACTATCACTGGTCTTACCTTTGATCGATCTATTTTTAACGTTCTTACGCCGTACATCCTTGCACTAGAGGACTAATAAATAATGTCTACATCACTGAATACATTTAAAAGCTTTCATGAAACACTTACAACTACTGAACAGGTAATCTATACTACACCGTTTGGCTATACAACAGTAGTACTTCTTGCCCAGGCTGCTAATACATCGTCGTCCAATGGAGCAGGTGTAACATTTATCTCACGCGACGGAGACACTAGTACAGATATTGAACTTGTTGAGTCATATGTAATCGCACCAAATGATGCAGCCGGACTATTAACGGGTAAACTCGTGGTTGAAAGTGGTAATTCAATTGTAGCTCTTTCAGATACCAATTCTATAGTTAAGCTGACAATTTCTGTACTGGAGACATTGAATGAGTCGTAGGACTGTTAGTATGATATCGGGTCGTGTAAAAGTAAGTGACCCGACAAATGTTGATCCGATTCGTTATGAGTTTCTTTCTCTTGATAATGCTGAACCGAATCCGGGGGTACCACCATCAGATAATGGTATTCTTGCTTCGTCAAGCGCCGGGTTGCGTTCATGGTTAATTCCTAACCAAGGTCTTTCTGTTTCTGGGTCGAATGACCTGTTTGTTGATGAGACCGGTGTTCCTATTGATACGACGAACTATAACTACTCATCGTCAAACGTCCTGTCCGACGTTCTTGCTGATCTTGATCAGAATATCGCAAATGCTGTCGCCGGTAGTCTGAGCACAGTCGCAACCGATGCAACTCTTACAGGTGATGGTACGAGCGGAAACCCTCTGTCCGTTGAATCCGCTGGTGATGCGGAGACCTTCGATGGTGAGCTACCCGCTTACTATCTGAACTATAATAACTTTACAAATACGCCAACAATTGGTGACGGTTCGATCACGATATCGGGTGGCAACGGTCTCTCAGGTTCATCGTCGTTTTCAATCAATCAGTCAACAAATCAGACGATTGCTCTTGACAACTCGGATCGCGGCTCATCGCAAAATATTTTTAAAAATATTGCTATATCCGGCGAGAACACAGTTGTTGCAGATACAAACAATGATACCCTTACTTTTGTTGCGGGTAATGCAATATTAATTACCACGGATCCTACAACTGATACGATAACATTTGACGTCGATTCTGAATCGGCAGGAAATGATTATGTCGACTCTGTTATATTTGATTCAAACACTGGAGATATAACACTAACCCGAACTGGAACACTCACAGATCTTACAGCAAATCTCGACGGCCGATATATCGTATCAGAAACCCCGCAGAATTTGTTTGAGTCAATTGCAGTTTCTGGTCAAAGTAATATTGTTGCAGATTCATCAGACGATATATTGACATTCGTCGGCGGTTCGAATGTTATAATTACTACTGACCCCGGCACAGATAGTCTTACAATTTCGTCGACTGACACGAATGATTACGTAACATCGGGATCGTTCGGTACTTCTGATGGAATCCTTACTCTCTCAAGAAGTGATACTGTTGATGTAACGGTTGATCTTGATGGTCGGTATCTTTTAACAACTGATACCGCTGCTGATTCAAACCTCCTTGATGGTCAGAACGGCGCATATTATCTTAACTATGGCAATTTTACAAATACTCCGACTATAGGTAATGGAACTCTTACGATCTCAAGCGGATCAGGTTTGTCTGGCTCAGGTACGTTTGATGCAAATGCAACGACAAATAACACAGTTACGATTGATCACGGAGATACGTCAACACAAACCTCAGTGAATAACTCTGGAAATACTGTTATACAAAATATCGATCTTGATGATTTTGGTCATGTGACCAGTATAGGATCATTTAACCTCGATTCAAGTTTTGTTAATTTGTCCGGCGATACTATGACCGGAACTCTTACACTTTCAGGCGCACCCAGTGGCGCTCTAGATGCTGCAACCAAGAAATATGTTGATGATACTGCTCAAGGGCTTCAGGCAAAACCTGCTGATTATGTTGCAACCATATCCAATTTGTCAGCAACCTATGACAATGGAACGAGTGGCGTAGGCGCCACGCTTACCGCTAATACTGTCGGCGCATTTCCTGTTGTGGATGGCTATCAACTTCAAGTAGGCGAGACAATTCTTGTTAAAGATCAGACTGATCCGATCGAGAACGGTTCATACGAACTTACAACTGAAGGTGATGGGAGTACTGCCTGGGTCCTTACTCGCGCTGAATTTATGGATGAAACCGCCGAAATCCCGGGGGCGTTTGAATTTGTTGTCAATGGCGATACTTTAAATAGTACAGGATTTGTTGCGACTGTACCTGATGACTTTTCTATCGGTTCAACTACGGCATCGAGTGACAGTAACTTTACTTCACAGGGCGATATTGTATGGGTACAGTTCTCAGGCTCTGGTGCATTTACCGCAGGATCCGGTCTTGATCTTAACGGCACCGAGTTTTCACATGCCGATACAAGCTCAGTATCAAATCTAACAGCAACATCAAGAACCTATGTTAATGGTCTTACGTTCGATACGTATGGACATGTAACGGGGTTTACTACATCAACAGAAACTAACGATCCCGTAGATACATTTGTTGATACAGCGTCGTTTAACGATGTGGACGGTATTCTTACAATTGGTAGAAACGATGCAGTTAATATAACAGTTGACCTTGATGGCCGATATTTACTGCAAGGCGATAAGGCAGCCGATTCTGATCTTCTTGATAATCAAAATGGTACGTACTATCTTGACTATAATAATTTTACGAATACTCCGACTATAGGTAATGGTACACTTACAGTTTCGGGTGGAGCTGGTCTTGTTGGTTCTGGTACGTTTGATGCAAATGCAACGACAAATAATACAGTCACAATCAACCATTCTGACACCTCGTCTCAAATCTCTGTAGATAATTCAGGCCGAACATATATTCAAAGTATTACACTTGATGAGTTCGGGCATATTACTGGTTTATCATCTGCAACCGAGACTGTATCTGATACAAACGACTACGTTTCGTCCATGTCATTTGATACCGCCAATGGTGTCCTTACGCTTACCCGAACTGATTCGGGCACTGTAACCGAAAATCTTGACGGAAGATATCTTACTTCTTATACGGAAACCGACACACTTGATTCGATTACCGATCGCGGTAATTCTACTACGAACTCAGTTTCGGTCGGTGCAGTTGATGTTAATTCAGTAACTCGATATGATTCTGACTCGGCTATTGTATCATCGACTACAGAAACCGAGATTGCCTCGTTCTCATCGACGACTTATGGTGGAGCAAAATTAATTGTTCAGATTACCGATACGGTATCTGGTGAGAGACAAGTGTCGGAATTACTTCTTACGCACAATGGCACGAATGCATTTGCAACAGAATACGGTGTCGTATATACCGGGGCAGCACCGCTTGTTCAATTTGATACGGATATTGCAACCGGAGTTGTACGACTTCTTGCGTCCGGCACGACTTCAAATTCGACTGAATATAAGGTTACAGAAATTCTTACGCTGGCATAATGATCAGTGACGGAATTGTTTTTTTTTTATTTGTATAAATAGTCTTATAAAATAAACCATCAGGGGAAAGGGAACCGATGGCAGGAAATGATAAAAAGTTCGTAGTTAAGAACGGACTTCGTACGCAGAACGTAGAATACCTCTCACCAGATCGTACGAACACGATCACTCTTGAGATGTTTGACTCGGATACACTCTCGTGGCAGGGCGATTCTGGTCAACTGCTATCGATAGCAGATATAACAGGCGGAACAGTATTTTCCGCAAATAATACCGCCGGTTCTCCCTCAATTGAAATTGACGATGACGGCACGATTCGGTTTGCAGAATCTGCCGGCAATGTGCTTGTTGGTACGAATACTGATAACGGTATAGATAAGCTACAAGTTTCCGGTTCAATCTCCGCTACCACCTTTAATGGTAACTTGGTTGGTAATGTAAACGGCAATTCAAATACCGCAGATACACTTGCCACCGCAAGATCAATTGAACTTTCGGGCGCTGTAATCGGTTCGGCATCGTTTGATGGTTCGTCCGATATAGACATTTCAACGTCATTGACAGCTAGTCCTACACTTTCTTTATCCGGTGATGCAACAGGATCCGCTACATTTACAAATTTAGGTAATGCAACGCTGTCGGTATCGGTCGACGGCGGTAATGCCGATACACTTGAAAATCAGAATGGCGCATATTATCTTGACTATGATAATTTTACAAATAAGCCATTTCTATATACATCATCAGAATTTGATACCGATTTTGTAAGTAAGAATACCGACGATTTATCTGAAGGTTCAAATAATCTATACTTCACAAATGCTCGTGTAGACTCGCGGATCGGTGATGGCACATTAACCATTTCTGGTGCAAATGGTCTGACTGGATCAGGAACGTTTTCCGCCAATCAGTCAACAGCCGTATCAATCGATATTAATCACGCGGATACGTCATCACAGGGTTCGGTGGATAATTCTGGTAATACCGTTATACAGGATATTACCTTGGACGGTTTTGGTCATGTTACTGGAATAGGTTCAACTAGTTTAAGTTCATTACCAATTTTTACTACCGATTCGCCTCCATCTTCGCCATCGGATGGAACACTATGGTGGGATTCGTCTGACGGCAATCTTTATGTCTACTATCAGGATATTGATTCTGGCCAATGGGTAACCGCAGTATCAGTAAAAAATGGCGAAGATGGTAAGGTTTTAATTAGCGATACTCCCCCTCCAGAGCCTATAGAAGGTAGTCTGTGGTGGGATTCTACTAATGGCAATCTGTATATCTATTATACAGACAATGACTCCACACAATGGGTATCGGCTTATACAGCGGCAATTGGCCCCACCGGACCACAGGGACCAGTGGGGCCACAGGGACCAGTAGGGCCACAGGGACCCGTAGGTGAAGGTGTAGCAGCTGGAGGAGTAACTGGAGATGTGCTGGTTAAAAATTCCTCAGATGACTATGATACAACCTGGTCCTCAGATTATTCAACAACAACCGATTCAATCGTATATGCAATTGCTTTAGGCTAAGGTAGTAAATTTATGGCCATAAACTTTCCAAGTTCACCATCAGTAGATGATACATTTACTGTTAATAATGTAACCTATACCTTTGATGGTACTAAATGGATTAATTCAACTCAATTACCTCTTATTCCCTCCAATTCAATTGGAGCGGAGGAACTTAATGTTACGTTGAATGATATTAGTGATTCCGGCAATGTGGGCGATGCGCTTTTATCTGATGGAGATGGGTCTTTTTCGTGGGGTGATATCACTCCTAAAAATTCTACGATCTCATTTACTGCCGGCGAATCTCTTGCTGGTGGCGGTACCATTACCCTGGATCAGTCAACAGATTCTACTATAGAGTTCAGTGTAGATCAAAATTCGATTGGTGCAGATAAATTAAATATCTCAGGAGATGGTACAGCTGGTCAAGTTCTATTATCAGACGGTGACGGGTCATTTAGTTGGCAATTTCCTATAAGCTCAATTGATGGGTTAACAGATGGCGTTAATGATGGAGAATCTGTAGGCGTCGGCTCAAATGTCTTAGTAAACGACGATGGAGCACAAAATAATCATACGGCGGTTGGATTTAATTCGTTGTCATCTGTTACAACGCAAAATAATAATACTGCCGTAGGCTCGAATAGTCTTAGCTCTAGTACTGGAAATCTCAATACGGCTTTAGGAAGTAATGCAGGGAATGAAGGTAGCGGTAATAGTTTAAGTGGAACCAATGTTACACTTATCGGCTTTGATTCACATCCTAGTTCTTTTACTGTATCAAACGAAATTACTTTAGGTAATAATTTTGTAAGTCGGTTTAGAATTCCTGGCCTAAATTTAGATACCGCGAGTGCTATGAACGGCCAAGCTCTTATTTGGGATGGCGGAGCTTTTATTTGGGAAACTCCAGGTGCTACAATTACCGATGATAATACCACTGACACAACAGTTTTTCCGGTTTTATCAACTTCTACTAATGGGTCTCTTACAGCTGCAAATGTTTCAACTCTCGGACTAAAATATAACCCCTCAACTGGCACACTTGAGGCCACAGATTTTAATTCGCTTTCGGATGAAAGAGTCAAGAATAATATACACACAATCGAAACACCTATTGAAAAGATTCTTTCATTAAGAGGTGTTTCGTTTGAATTTAAAAACTCTGGCAAGAAATCAATTGGTGTTGTTGCGCAGGAATTGGAAACTGTTCTGCCCGAATTGATTCACACTGGTTCGGATGGATTTAAATCAGTTTCCTATGGGAATATTGTGGGATTACTTATTGAAGCAATTAAAGATCAGCAGTCGCAAATAGATAATTTAAAAGATAAATTGTCTAATAAATAATATTATTATTGGAAAGGATTTAGGGTAAATGGCCAAGAAAATTTTTACAGGTAGATATGAATTTAATCCTGTTGATGGAATTATTACTGTGCCGGGGGATATATCTCCAGACAGACTTCTCATTATTACGAATACTGAAACAAATGAAATTATTTACAACTTTGCAGAATCTAGTAAAGGATACAGTTCGGCAAACTATAATTTTGATGATGATAAAACCAGTATAGTATTATCCTATGATACAACGTCAATGTCATCGACTGATAAACTTCAGATTTTTATTGAGAAAGATTCTCAAGAAATAACTCCAGCCGAGGATCTGATTGATCCCGTTGGTAAGATGAGGGTTTCAAATCCAGAAAATCTTATTGATACCGACTTTGAATATGGTCTTCAGGCAACAAAGTGGGAAACACTACAAACAGTTAATAATATCCCAACCATCTATAGTTCAAACGGCGACGCTCCCTTGGATGGACTTAAGTCAGTTACCGCAGTTGGAGGTAGTAAGAGTGTTGAGGTAAAATTTGTGTTACCTCATGGATTGTCCGTAGGTGATCCTTTTTTTGCCCAAGGTTTGTCTCAGTATCAGGCTGAAGGAGCTTTCGTTGTCTCCTCTGTACCTGATCTGCAAACCTTCTTTTTTGAACTTGATGTTCCTGCGTCTTTTGATGGTAATATCTCAGGAGGTTATACTGTAATTACTCCAGGTAAATTTTTTGAGGGATCTTCACTACCTATAACTGTCGAGGACGGTGCTAATACTGACGGTGCAGCAGTATCTGATATCCTAGTAAATACTCAAGAAACACATGGGTTTAATACAAGTACCAAGGTATATCTTCGTAATACAGTTGGACCCAAGATTCTAGAAATTGATGATAGTACACTTGTGGCGCCTGACGGAAGACCATACGTTGATACCCAGGCAACATTTACCGAATCAACACCTATTGATATGAGCGCCGACACAGGTAGACTGTCTGATGTATTGGAAAGGGCTGTTAATCCATACGACTGGGAGTCAACACATACGGTATATCTTACTCCGTCATCGGTTAATGCAACAACAGATGAAATTACTTGGAATAATCATGGATTAAGAAATAGATATACTCTTTTATTTAATACGCCATATCATGGATTAACTGATGGTGGTTTGGAAGATGGCTATGTTTATTATGTAGAAGTAATAGATGATAATATTATTAAATTGCATCCCGATTCTGGTTTAACGAGTGCTGTTAGTTTAGAAACGTTAAATAATGAATATGGTCTTGCCCGGTTAGGTCTCGTATATAAGGTAGAAGAAGCCTCAGGTACAACCAGATTTACAGCAGCTAATCGAGCGAATGTTATAGAACAATTTGGTTTTACTCAGGATGATGGTGGTCAAATCATTGATAATCCTGACGGCCCTAGTACTATAACAACTGATGTAAATGTCACTGCCGTTTTAGGAGGGAACCCAACATCTGTTGCAATCAAGCAATTTCTAGTTGCGGGTGATTTTAATAGTAGTTCTGAGGACATAACAATAACCATAGGAAATACCACCATTACATCTAGTAATGATGATCAGAGTGGTAATTTCTCAAGGATGAATAACGATACGTTCAGTGGTTTTGATGTTTCGCCCTTTCTATTTACAAGTGGTGGGCAAACCTTCTTTCAAATTACGCATGAAATTCCTTCCAGCGTCGATGATCTTAGTTTTTTCTCACCTGGTGCTGCTGCTAGAATAAATATGGAACTTGAGACTACTGATTCTTCTCTGGGCAGTATTGACAAAGAATATTCTGGCGGCGATTTATATGATTCAGAGTTTGGTCTAGGTTTGTCTGAACCATCAGCATTGGTTGCCTTCCAGGGTAGAACATTAACCTCATACACATCGAGTGCTGATGCATTTTCTTATCAAATAAATCAAAGAATAAATGGCAGATATGGGTCGCTATCCGTTAAGTATAATAATGTTGTAACTTCAACTGGATCCAATGGCGAATTTAATGGAAGTTTTGATATTGACTTTAATGATAATTCCGATAACTATGGAACAACATCAGAAATATTCTATGTTTTTGCAAATAAGCTAAATTCAAATAATACAATTTTTATTCCGGATCACGGTATTGCACCTGGAATTATAGATGTTACCGCAAATTCAACCGATTTTGCAAACGGTGATAGATTTTCATTTGGGTCGTCAGATGGAACCGTTGTTGACATGCCCGAGTTTTTCAATGCGAATGTCACGGTTATAAACAAGGACATAGTTAGGCTTACAACTCAGCAGGCACCAAATACGGATGATATAGCTCGAGTACCAAAAAACTTTACGTTGTCAAGATCAGTAGAAAATCCTCTTTTTAATTCCATCTTTATTAATAACCATAAGATAAGAGAGACTGTTTCATCAATTTATACCAACATATCTGGCGACATTATTCCACCTCTTACTAATAATAGTGAAGTTCAGTTATCTAGAGTTAACGACAGTAGACTGTCCGTCAGAACCGCAGGTATTGGGCAGTTTAACAGCGTATCAAGCACAATAGGTGCTGCAAATACAAGTACACAAAACTTCTTTATTCCTTGTGAAACAGAACTGGGGTTTGATCCAATAGGTGTTTTAATAAACAGTATTGAGTTTAGAGGTGATTTTGGTGAGAGTTTTGAATTTGTTGACATTACCTTCGATGACGGATCGTTTTATCGAATTGGTCAGAGTGATGGGAACAATGGCACTGTTTTTACTAGATCAACTACGTTTGATAGTAAAAATATGAACCAGTTGCTGGTAACAGATGGTTCTGGGGTTAAGGGATTTAATGTTAATGTAAATCCTAATGAAACAAATTTGATATTTCCTCCTATGAGTAATTCCTATGAATTGAGATTTAACTATGAAGGTAATTCTACCGTATTTACACTTGAAGGCCCGGGATCTGGATCTCATGAGTTTAATGTTAATAGTTTGGTTGGTGCGTATGACGGTATTTTTAATATTTCAGAGATTAATTCACCTCAATCGTTCACGATGAGAAGTGATTTTCGTATCCCGGAAAGATCTTATGAGTTTGACGCTACAATTATTGCGAATAATACCATTACATTTTTGTTAGATCATAATCTGGTTACAGGGGAAAAAATTGTCTATAACAATAATGGTAATACAGATATTGTCGATACGACCAATGGAACAGAGTTTTTTGCAATAGTTACGGGCGACAAAACTATAAAACTTGCCGTAAGTGTTTCAGACGCATTAAATAATAACGTAATCGGCATTTCGTCAGAAACAGGGACTCATATATTTACTTCCAATAGTGTAATTAAGAATATACGAGGAACTGGTACAATTTCAACAGAAAGTAATTCTAATTTAATTATTGGTAATAATACATCATTTTTAACTAATTTTAAAAGATTTGATAAAATTTATATTAATAATGGCGAATACGTCGAAGAGAAGATTGTAGATTCGATTACAACGCCAGAGAGAATGACAATATTTGGTAATTCAAGTACAACAGTTGTGAATACACCGTATTATTATGCAACAGAATTGTCATTAAGACCAGATGGTTATAGTTTACACTTGCCATTTGATGGAGGTGTTGATATTACTGCCGGCACCTCACCGGATAGTAAAATTATAAGACAATCAAGAAAATACTTTCGATACCAGTCTGGTAAGGGCATACAAAACTCATTTGCAATCAATTTTAATCCACCAAAACTTGTTCGTGAATTAATTAGATCCGATGGCTCCATTGCTACGGTTATAACTCAGGAGCAACACAATTTTTCGGCAGGAGATATTGTTATTATTTCTGATGCTACTGTTGATGTTGGCATTAATACTTATAATGGTGAATTTACAGTTGAGTCTATTATAGATGAGTTTACCTTTACATACAATATGCTTTCGAGTCCTCAAGATGTAAGAGCTGGAGGATTTCCTAAATTTGTTCGCAAATCTTGGACCGATAGTTTTGTAAGAGGCGGGATGTTTGATGACCAAAATGGATTCTTCTATGAATATGATGGACAAAAACTATATGCGGTCCGTAGAAGTTCAACTCAACAAATAGCTGGTACTATCAATGCCCGAAGAGCCAGCCAGGTCATTTCTGGTAATGGCACTAGCTTTAATTCACAACTTAATCTAAATGATATGATGGTTATTCGCGGTCAATCATATAAAATTGTTGAAATAAGCTCAGACGAAAGACTTGTTGTGCAGCCCGCATATAGAGGAATTGATGCAGATAGAGTCAAAATTACAAAAACAGTAGATACAAGAACTCCACAGGAAGATTGGAATATAGATCCGGCTGATGGAACCGGCGCAACGGGTTATAATATTGATATCAATAAAATACAAATGGCTTATATTGATTATTCTTGGTATGGTGCTGGTAAAATCAGATATGGATTTAAAGATAATGACGGACACGTAAGATATTTCCACGAATATAAACATAATAATAGATTAGTAGAATCTTATTTTAGGTCAGGTAACCTTCCTGGCAGATATGAGGTCAGTAATGGGTCTCAGTCTACCACTGCTCCTACATTATTCCATTTCGGCACGTCGATTATGATGGATGGTAGATTTGATGATGATAAGGCATATCAGTTTAATGGTCAGTCGAAACCTTTTGCATTTACAAACGGTAGCAGTAGTACGATTACCAGCAATGGGGATTCAATTTTTGAGCGGGTTACTCTTACTGGTCAAAGGGTTTTTGTATATTCAATACCTACGGATGAAGCAACAGCTTCGCAGGCCGTTGAAGGTCTTCAGATTAGAGTTGATGGTTCGGATGAATTACCTAATGGAACCTATGTAACTCAGGTTAGACTTGATGGGGACGATAGTAGAATATTCACTAGTTACCCTGCAACAGTAAACGATCCTAACCCTGCTGGCGAGCCTGTAACAGAGTATCCTACTATTATTTCAGGTGCAGGCCTTATTATTGGTGAGGATACACCTATTGATCTAACTAGGCCAATACCGCTTATTTCTGTAAGACTTGCACCTAGCGTCGATAGTTCAATCACAGGTGGTATAGGAGAAAGAGAAATTATTAATCGAATGCAGCTTAATTTACAGCAAGCTTCTGTAACATCAAATGCTGCAATTGAGGTGTTTCTCCTCCAGAACGCTACTCCTAGTACTATTCAGTTTCAGAAGGCTCCGCGGCCGTCGTTATCCGAGGTGATTGAGCACTCTGCTGGCGACACGCTTTTATCGGGTACCGCAATTTATTCTACAAAGGCTTCAGAAGGTTCGGTAACATTTTCACTGGAAGAGTTGCTCGAAATAGGTAACTCTATTTTAGGCGGAGATGGAATATTCCCAGAGGGCCCAGATTTGCTTACACTTGCAATATTGCCTCAGAATACCTCTCAGATTTCAGGGTCAAATCCATTTTTCGTAAATGGAAGCATCTCATGGTCAGAATCACAAGCATAATCAAATAAGATTATAAATAGTTTTAAGTTTATATATCCGATAGGAGTTTTATTAGTAATGGCTACCGAAATTACCACAAGAGAAACTACAGGAGGAGGAGCAGTTGTTAAAAATTCTCCTCTTACAAATGAAGAGGTTGACCTCAACTTTATTTCAATTACCACAAATAAACTTGAGAGCGATCAGAATCTATCTGACGTAATCGACGCAACCGCGGCAAGACAAAATCTTGGTGTTGAAATTGGAGTAGACGTACAAGCCTTTGATGTAAATAACGCCAATTATGCAGATACGATTTCAAATTTTACTGGAGATCTTCAGGTCAACGATTCATCGGTAATTGTTGAAACCGATGTCGGTGGCGTTAGTAATATAGTCACCTTTAATTCAGTAAACCCAAGTTTCTCTGACGATGGTGCTTTAGGTATTCCTTCGGGTACTGATTCACAGAAGCCAACAACACCCATAACAGGTCAGATTCGTTATAACGAGGATACTGATAATTTTGAAGGGTATTACGTAACTGATTGGAAACCCATTGCTGCACCTACAATTAAAAATGATGATGGATTTACCGAAGATTATCATGTTATTTTGGCAGATCAAACTTCCGGTGAACTTGTAGATGGGTATATTTCCTCAACTGATCTTGTTTATAATGCATCCACCGGTGAAATTTCGTCTGGCAGCTTTAATTCCACAAACGGATTTTCCATAAATGGTACAACAGTAATTGGCGCGGACTTTTCTCTAAATCTTTCAAATGGAACTAAGTCTCTATCATTGCCTAGTGGCACAACGGCGGAAAGACCTTCGAATCCTATAACGGGCAGTGTTCGCTTTAATACAGATTTAAGTGAATCTGAAGTTTATAATGGTTCGAAATGGCAGTCGGTAACAACCGATCTTGAAAAGGCGGTTGTTAATAGATCATTTACCGGCAGTGAAACTATTGATATTGAATTGGCTGAGCCTACGACAAATCCTAGTATTAGTGTAACCAAAGAAGTTCCACAGGTTAATCTTACAAATTCCGATTGGGCATTGTGTTGTGATACAAATACATTTAAGCTACATGATACGGCCTACGACACTACAATAACTCCTTCAAGCTCAAGTACAGACGGAACATTTACTCTAGGTTCAGGCTCGTTTGTTGATACTGATGTGGGTAAAGTTTTAATTGGTAATGGTGGTGAGGCTCTAATTCTTGATACAGAGGGTAATTATCAGATTATCAATTCATTTAATGATACATCTACAATTAACTCAGGTGATTGGGAATTATTTGACTTGACATTTGACTCTAGTATTAAATTTGCCACCATTAATGAGGAAACAAATCTGACGGATGCCACATATTCTGGTTCGTCATTGAGCATCAGTGAATCCGATGGAGAGGGCATGTCATTTAATCGGGATGGCACAAGACTCTATACTACCGCCGATAGCGGCGATGTTGCTCAATTTATATTAAGTACTCCATGGGATTTAAGCAGTGCCGGCAGTAAGGATACTTCATCAATTGATCCTGGTACGGCCGAGGGTGTTTTTGTCTCCGATGATGGCACCGATTTTTATACAATGGATGCTAGTGGTAATATGGAACAGTATAGTTTATCTACGCCGTTTGATATTGATACTGCAAGTTTGACCCGTAGTGCAAGTGTTACCGGCACCGAAGGTCTATTTTTTAAGAATGATGGTACTCGGATGTATACGTCAAGTGGTGGAGAAATACATCAGTATGATCTTTCGACTCCTTGGAATATTTCGACTCTATCGTCTTCAGGCCAGCAAACTTTCACATCTAACACCATAGATGCATTTTATATAGATCAGAATACTGGCAGTAAGTTGTTTGCGCTTGAAAGCAATGATACCGTCGTTGAGTATATTTTGTCTACTCCGTGGGATGCGACCTCATCAATCTCCACTGGTCCAACCTTGTCGGTTTCAGGTCAGATATCCTCACCTGAAGGTCTATTTCTTTCAGACACCGGTAAATTATTTGCAATGGATCAAGGCACAGTATTTGAGTATGATCTAGGTCTATCATTGATTGCGGTAGATAAAACGTCGTCTGCAATTACTACGAACGAAGGTCAAATTGATACTGAATACTGGGCAGATATTAATAATATGATAGCAAACGACACGGAAAATGATGGGTCGATATACTATGGAATATCAACAGATGACCGCAATTCGTTTGACGTGGTTTTAAACGGATCTGGTGTTAGAAAAATTGTCAGACTAAATTCTGGTAATTGGGAAATTAATACAAATGTTACTTACGGCTCAGAAACCTGGGAACTTTCAACAGTTAATGACATATATTATGCTTTAGAAGAAGCTATTAATATTAGCCCAAATAAAATGGATGGGAGTCAGCTACAATCAGCTTCTGATTCTGATTATTTTGCAGTAACTAATACGCTCGACCTTGGGATAATTTTTGATATTACGTCTCAGACAACAACATCGCCTGTTACAAATGGGGTTGATATTAATTATGACGCAAATGTAAAAAATGAGGCTGCAATATTGGGAACTGATTATACTTACGATCAGCCAGAACAAACTGTGGTTCGTTTTACTAATCTGTCTACTGAATCAGAAAATTTAAAAATCAGAGCAATTTAATATAGAAGTGTGGTGACCATAATGTCAAAGAAAACAATTAAAGAACTTGAAAGTAGTATAAGTTCATATTATCTGAAAAGATTTCCTATTACAATGAGGCAGCTAAGGCTAGCTCTTAACAACGCAAATATTCTAATCGATTTTGAAAACTCGATAGTAAATTTACCCACGGATAAAAAAACTGTAGCCGAAATCGAGTGGCAATATGCCGATAAGGTATACAGATATGATGATTGGTTTATGACTGTCATTAATCAAATGGAAATTTCGTCGGATGCTGTGGATGATCTATTTAACAATGGTTATAATATTTGATAAATAATATTAAGCTAATAGTATTAAAGGTGTACGAAGATGGCTATTAAGGTAGTTGGAACAACGGTAATCGACGACAGTAGAAATGCGGATCTGGTTAACGTAACTGTTGACGGAACACTTAAGGGTAATCCAAATTTAACAATAGGAGAATCCTTTGATATTATAACTGTCAGTGGGGAATTAACTGTCGGTGGAGGATTAGATATCGGCAGCGGTATTACCATTGGTAATTCACTTTTTGACGCTGCATCTGCTGATGGTGTAGGCATTAATCTTGGGCCAGCACAAGCAAGTATTACATATGATTCCAACTTTGATGTTTGGTCTTTTAGTAAATCGGGACTTTTTCCAGGTGTTATTGCCGAAGGTCCATCTGGATCAGCATTTGAATCCATTAAAGAAAAGTTTATAACATCAAGTTCGACTGGCGGAAATCTTTCTGTTGCTGCCGAAGACCCAGGAATTCGATATTTAACAAGTGTACAAACTGCGGATACTAACATAAATTTTACTGGTGGATTTACTTCGGGCTTATTCACTGATTATACTGACATAGGCCAAGCTGTTACAATAGTTATTTTAGCCACTCAGGGTTCTACTGCATACTATATTCAAAATCCTACAGTAGAAGGTCAATCTGTTACAACGTTCTGGCAAGGCGGCTCGCCACCTACAGAAGGCAATCCAAATAGCATTGACGCATATACTTTTACATTGCTGAATGAAGATGGCACTACTTCCGGGGTAAAAATATTTGCCTCACTGACTCAGTTTGCGTAATAAAGAGATATTATAATGGCACCTATGATCTCAACCTTTGGCGGCGGTTCAGCGCGAGGTTTCTCAGGAGGAACCTTTATCACTATTGCACCAGCCGGCGAAGCGGTATTTACAACAACTGGTATAACAAATTGGACCGTTCCGGATGGCGTTACTTCCATCTCTGTTGTCGCTGTTGGCGGCGGCGGTGGTGGTGGTGGAAACAGTGGAACCTCGGGTCCAGGAGCATCAGCCGGTGGCGGTGGTGGTCTTGGTTGGGTAAATAATATTGCAGTAACACCCGGCTCATCAATTGTTGTAGAAGTTGGTGCAGGAGGATCCGCCGGTTCAACTTCTAGTGATGGAACTACGGGCGACGAAAGTTCTGTCGATGTAGGATCCGGATCTTTCGTTGTTAGAGCTTTTGGCGGCGGTCTGGGTATATCAAACTCTTCAACTGCTTCTGGAGGTTCTGGAGGAAGTTTTTCAGGAGATGGCGGTGGATCCGGCGGTGCCGGAGGCGACGCGCAAAATAACGGTGCCGGCGCAGGTGGCGGTGGTGCTGGCGGATATACTGGTAACGGTGGTACTGAAAACGCTAACGGTTCTGGTGGGGGCGGCGCCGGTGGACAGGATGTGAACAGTCGACCTCCAGGGGCAGACGGCGGCGGTGGCGGCGTTGGAATTTTTGGTGAAGGCGCAAGTGGCACTGCAGGAAGCCCATCCACGGTAGGTGGAAGTAATGCTCCAACAGATCCTACAAGCACTAGAGCTGGTGAATACGGCGGTGGCGGCGCCGCTACTGAGGACGATACTAGTGCATCAGGAACCTCCGGCGGACAAGGAGCCGTTCGTATTATCTGGGGCGACGACTCGGTGACCCGTGAGTTTCCTACTACAAATGTAGATCAAGGAAGTTCGAATACAATTACCAACTATTAGACAACAAACGTCCAATAAATATTAGATGGTTGCATAGGCATATTCAATATGATACCAAATTCACGTAAATCCTTAATTAATTACTGTCTTCGTAATCTTGGTGCGCCAGTACTCGAAGTAAATTTGGATGAAGATCAAATTGAGGATCGAGTTGATGAGGCACTTCAGTTTTATCGTGAATACCATTCAGATGCAATCTATCATGATTTTTTTAAACATGAGATTACACAGGACGATCGTGATAATGAATGGATTCCAATCCCCGATGCGGTAATTAACATCGTTAAAATTCTACCACTTTCTTATGACAATTCCTCGGTCTCAATGTTTGATGCGCGATATCAAATGGCATTAAACGATATGTATAACTTGGGGTTTGCCGGTAGTTTATCAAATTATGTACATGTTCAGAATTATATTTCAACCATTGATATGATGATTAATGGTACGCCACAGGTTGAATTTAATCGACATATGAATAGACTTTATCTTAATATTGACTGGGAGTATCAACTTCAACTTGGCGAATATGTTGTCATTGAAGGATACCGCATTCTTGATCCTGATACTCATACCGATGTCTACAATGATATGTTCCTTAAGCGATACCTGACTGCTCTCCTCAAAAGGCAGTGGGGTGTAAACCTTAAAAAGTTTGAAGGTATGGAACTACCAGGAGGTGTTACTTTTAACGGTCAGCAAATGTTTGATGAGGCAACGGAAGAGATACGGCAGATTGAGGAAGAGATGCAGCTTAAATATGAATATCCAATAGACTTTCATGTTGGTTAAAAATCTATAATGCCACCAACAAACGTATATTTCTCACCATCAGTATGGACTGAGCAAAATCTGTACGAGGACCTTGTAATCGAGGGTCTTCGTATGTATGGGCAAGATATATTATATATTCCTCGAGTCTCCATAGAACAGGATGAGATTTTTAACGAAGATTATTCTCGGTTCGATGATGCATATACTATTGAAATGTATATTGCAAACACTGAAGGATTTGAGGGTGAGGGCACGCTGTTATCCAAATTTGGTCTTGAGATTCGAGATCAAGCAACGTTTGTGGTTTCAAAAAGGAGATTTCAGCAGCTTGTTGATCTCGACGAAAATGACGTAAGCGCGATACGACCACAAGAAGGCGATCTAATATATCTTCCGCTGACAAATTCATTATTTGAAATTAAGTTCGTCGAACACGAAAAGCCATTTTACCGTCTTTCCAATCTTCCTACTTTTGAAGTTCAGTGTGAACTATTTGAATATTCCTCTGAGGAACTTGATACAGGTATACGTGGTATAGATCAATATGAGACAGAATTTGCTACACGTACTGTGCTTGAAATTGAGGGCGGTGAGCGTGGATTCTATGAAGGTGAGAATATTCATCAGCTTATTCAAACTGAGGCAATAGCAACAGCAAAAGTTCTTGCTGTTATTGATATTAATACAGGGTCGGTGGAGGATACAGAGATACTTGAACCTGGCTTTGGATATGAAAGTGCGCCAATAGTGGAATTCCCCTTGCCGAGGTCTGGTATTCGCGCGGAAGGCTACGCAATCATAGATACGGAAGGCGTGGTCACAGATATTATAGTTACAAATCCTGGCTTAGGCTATGTTGGAGACGTTGCATTTGATCTTGAAAAATCGCCAGAGCCAAGCCGAGAACGAATAGTTATTAGTGGTGAGGTTGCACGATTCGATGAAACTCGTAAGGCCGAGGAGTATATTGGTTTTGAAAATGTTACTCGTGTAGCAAATCTACAATTAGTTGGAGTAAAAGCATCCGGCGGTGAGGTACATGAGTTTATGCCTGAAAGCGGCAATATTATTCGAGACGATGATGACTCTGATTCCGGATGGACTATACTTAAAGTTTATGAGCTTGGCGATTCTGAGGATCTTTATATACCTGACAACCAAGACGCATATGCAGATAATACGCAATATGAAATTGACTCGGGCTCAATTATAGACTTTAGTGAAATTAATCCGTTTGGAGATCCACGAGTTAAGGATAATAATTAATTATGTTATCGGATCATTTTTATCACGAACACACGCGACGAGCAGTATCGGTATTTGGTACTCTTTTCAATAATATTCATGTTATTAAGCGTGATGCGTCTGGTCGGGTAATGTCAGATATTAAAGTCCCTTTATCGTATGGTCCGCGCCAAAAGTTTCTAGCTAGATTAAAGAACGAACAAAATCTCGAGGATCAAAAACTAGCAATTAAGCTACCGAGAATGTCGTTCGAAATTACATCAATCGAGTACGACGAGTCAAAACGAATCCAGCGTGGGACCCGGTATACAATACCAGGTACGAGCTCATCGTCGCGTAAATATACATATTATCCATCGACATATCGTCTAGGGTTTGAGCTCTCTATCATTTCTCGGCATACCGAGGATGCACTTCAGATTCTTGAGCAAATTCTTCCGTATTTTCAGCCTGAATATACAGTAACAGTAAATGAACTTGATAATAATTTTAAGAATGATATGCCGTTTATTTTGAATTCAGTCTCAATGGATGACGACTATGAAGGAGACTTTATGTCTCGACGGTCATTAATCTATACATTAAATTTTGAAACAAAAATTAATTATTATGGACCGATTTACCCTACAGACGATTCCGAAGCTCCGATTATTCGAGAAACAAAGGTTGATATTGCGGATAAGAATATGCCAGAAACCGGAGTTCCTGGTGCTTCATCTCTAATCACTATTTCGCCAAAAGACGCTGGTGAGAATGATGATTATAAAATTAATGTATCCTATAATCCAAATTTATACGATCGTGCTTTCCTATACTATGATTTAATTTCTGGCGGTTTCCAGATGTCCGAATCAGTCTTTGGCGCAACGTCTGGTGCAACCGCAGTGATTTCAGATATTACCGATGATGGCATAGGTATTATCGTTCCCGACGACCGATTTAAAATTGGTGAAACCGTTGTTGGTGAACTATCAAATGCATCATTTACAGTACAATCCATTGACGAGATATGGGATACAGCGCCATGAGTGATGAAGAAAACGAAATTAACGATGATTATGATTATGCTCGTGCAAAATACTATAATCTTTCCGAAAAAGGTGATGAGGCCATTGATCTAATGCTAGACCTTGCTCGTGAATCTGAGCATCCTCGCGCATTTGAGGTGCTTTCGAATATGTTAAAGCAGAACGCTGAGGTTGCCGATCGATTAATGGACCTCCAAAAGAAAAAGAAAGAGGTCCGACTGATTGATCAGAAGCAAATACCTAATGGTAATATGACACAGAATAATGTATATGTTGGATCGACGACCGATCTACAGCGTATGTTACATAAACGTATGGAAGAGAATGCTGTAATAGATCAAGAACACGACGACGAGGACTAAATAGTGTCAGATCAGCGAATGCATGGCCAGTCGTCGACCTCATATCTTGGTAATAATAATATCAAGCGTGATGGCGTCGAGCAAGAGTGGACCCAGCATGAGATTAATGAATACGCAAAGTGTCTGAAGGATCCGGTATACTTTGCCGAGAACTATATTAAGGTCATTTCACTCGACGGCGGACTTGTTCCGTTTTCATTATATCCATATCAGGAACAAATGTTCGAGCACTTCAACGATAATCGGTTCTCGATTGTCCTAGCGTGTAGACAGTCAGGTAAATCGATCTCGTCTGTCGTATTCCTCCTATGGTATGCGGTATTCAATCCAGAGAAAACAGTCGCAATCCTTGCGAACAAGGGTGCTACTGCGAAGGAAATGCTGGCGCGTGTTACCCTAGCGCTTGAAAATTTACCATTCTTCCTTCAGCCTGGATGTAAGGCGCTAAACAAGACCTCGGTTGAATTTTCGAATAACTCTCGGATTATTGCATCGTCTACATCGTCATCATCAATCCGTGGCTTCTCGGTGAACTTATTGTTCCTTGATGAGTTTGCGTTTGTCCAGAATGACGCAGAGTTCTATACATCAACCTATCCGGTTATCTCGTCGGGTAAAAATACCAAGATCATCGTTACGTCCACGGCAAACGGTCTTGGTAATGTATTTCACAAACTGTGGGAAGGTGCTGTCCAAGAGACGAATAACTTTAAACCGTTTCGGATTGACTGGTGGGACGTGCCGGGTCGTGACGAGAAATGGAAACAAGAAACAATTGCCAATACTTCCGAACTTCAGTTTAAACAGGAATATGGCAATGATTTCCTGGGTTCAGGTAACACGCTCATCTCTGGTGACAAGCTGCTGAAACTCAAGTCTCAGAATCCGATATATGAACAGGATTCGGTGCGTGTATTCGAGCGACCAAATCCGGACTCTGAATACATGATGTTCGTCGATGTGGCAAAGGGCCGCGGACGAGACTACTCGACGTTTAATATTATTGACGTGTCAACCAAACCATTTAAGCAGGTTGCGGTATTCCGTGACAATATGATATCACCGTTGCTGTTTCCTGATATCATCTACAAGTATGCAAAGACCTATAACGAAGCGTATGTCGTCATCGAATCAAATGATTCTGGTGAAACAGTCTGTAATGGTCTCTATTACGAACTTGAATATGAAAATGTATTCGTCGAATCTGCGGTAAAGGCAGGTGCAATCGGTGTACATATGAGCCGCAAGGTCAAGCGGATCGGCACATCGACTATGAAAGATCTGATTGAACAAGACCAGATTGTTATCCGTGACGCATACACGATAATGGAGCTCTCGACGTTTGTTGCAAGAGGCTCGTCGTTTGAAGCGTCCGATGGTAACCATGACGATTTGGTTATGAATCTGGTTCTATTTGGATGGTTTACGACGACACAGATGTTTGCCGAGTATGCAGACGTTGATGTTAAGAAAATGATTTATGCAGAACAGATGAAAATGATCGAAGACGATATGCTTCCATTCGGTGAGATTGATAACGGACTTGATAATCGCTTTGAGGTCGTTGATGGTGACGTATGGACAACGAGTGATGACGATCAGTTCGGTACATTTTTCTGAGAGTTTTCTGTTTTTATAAATAGTATCAATGAAAACACATCGTATTATGATATCACATATAAGTTTTTTCTGAAAAAGAGGAATAGCACATGGCTTTTCAGGTCTCTCCAGGCGTACAGGTTCGCGAGATTGATCTCACCAATGTGGTTCCGGCTGTCTCTACTTCGATCGGCGCGATTGCCGGATCTTTTCCATGGGGTCCCGTGAATCAGATCGTTCAGGTAGGTTCCGAACAACAGCTGGTGTCAATTTTTGGCGAACCCGACGACGCTAACTACAAATTTTTTCTTGGGGCTACTCAGTTCTTGCAGTATGCAAATGATCTTCGAGTAGTTCGAACAGACATCGCCGATCCTCAGGATCCGGATGCATCACTCCTTTTGAACGCTAATGCCGGCGGTTCCGGTACTCTCGTTCCAAACTCCGACGATTTTGAGACACAAACTTTCTCAGAAGGTGACGAGGCAATTGCCAAGTATCCTGGTGAGTTAGGTAATTCAATTGGTGTCGAAATTGTTACTAGCGAGGCGGCATTTGATCTTCTTGATCCAGTATTCCAGGATCAGTTTGATTTTAAACCGTCAACAACGCAGTTCGCAGAGGATCGTTCAATCTCTGGTGATGAACTTCATGTTATCGTGTATGATAAAGATGGTAAGATCACCGGTACTGAGGGTGAGCTTCTTGAGACTTTTGCAGGTCTTTCGCAGGCTTCCAACGCTAAGAAGGCTGACGGTACTAATAACTATTATCGCGACGTCATTAATGATCAGTCCGCTTGGATTTGGATCGGACAAGCCGACACAGAAAATATCCCAGAAGCCGGTACAAACACGAATGACACCGACGATCTAGTATCTTCTTCAGATGGTTTCGAGTACAGCACTCTTGATACAGTTATTAAGTATGATCTTGAAGGTGGTTCCGATGGTGGTAATCTTGCTTCGTTTGGTGACCTCGTCGATTCATATAACCTTTTTGCTGATTCAGAAACGGTTGATGTAAATCTGATCATTGGTCCGGATCTTCCTGAGGGTGATGATGAGAATATCGCGACACAGCTCGTTCAGCTTGCTGAAGGTCGGCGCGATGTTGTTGTCTTCCTTTCACCGTCGTCAGGTCGTACGATCAATAACCCTTTCGCGAATGACAGCGTTATCGAGTGGGCTGATACAATCAACTCCACATCATACGCGGTTCTTGATTCGACTGCGATTCAGGTCTATGACCGTTATAACGACAAATTCCGGTTTGTCAACGCTGCCGGTTCGGTTGCAGGTCTTTGCGCCTTTACCGATAATGTGCAGGATCCATGGTTCTCACCAGCAGGATTCAACCGTGGCCAGATTCGTGGCGTAATCAAGGTTGCACACAATCCGGTTAAGGCTGAGCGCGATTCACTCTATAAGTCTCGTGTGAATCCGATCGTTTCATTTCCTGGTGAAGGCACTGTCCTCTTTGGAGATAAGACTGCCCTGGCACGTCCGTCTGCGTTTGATCGCATTAACGTTCGTCGCTTGTTCATCACTCTTGAAAAGGCAATCGCAACAGCGGCTAAATTCC
>Ga0209937_1000040_pt1 | contig 45303 bp, 37 predicted proteins | sample SalPon1_B_H2O_MG_FD_185699 | JGI IMG/M metagenome (GOLD analysis project Ga0209937, IMG submission 185699) | Salt pond water microbial communities from South San Francisco under conditions of wetland restoration - Salt Pond MetaG R1_B_H2O_MG... | ecosystem: Environmental > Aquatic > Non-marine... | reverse complement strand
AGGCAACCTTGCACTGTTTGGAGGAACAATATTTTTATGCGTTTATTCCCATACTTCTTCGGATTTTGCTAGTGATAGTGTTTACTGGGTTGTATATTCTCAATCAGATAGATTTAAAAAGAATTGGTCGGCCGGTGTTACATACGGCCCTAGCGACATTGTCAAATACAGCGGCTATGTGTATAGATGTAGAATTGCACACACAGCAGGTGCTACACTAGAACTTGATCAAAATAAATGGGAAATTGTTTACGAAGGAGTTCAGTATAGAGGCAGTTGGACGCCCGAAGTTTATTATGTAAAGAACGATCTAGTAAAATACGGAGCTACTATTTTTAGATGTTCAACTCCGCATACCTCCGAAACTGAGTTTGCCGATGCTAATTTTCAAGTTGAATTCTTTGGTAACGAATTTGGAGGCACATGGTCCAGCAGTTTGCCCTACAAAAAAGGAAGTATAGTAAGGCACGGCGGCTACCTATATCTTGCACTTACTAACAATGTCGGATCGATCCCAGGCGATGCTGAGACAGCCGACGGCTCTACAGATTGGGCTGTGCTATCTAAAGGACAGGATTTTAAAGGAGAATGGAGTCCAGAAAATAGTTATAAAACAGGCGATGTTGTTAATCGCGGCGGCATGCTTTACATTGCAAGGCAGGATTCACAAGGTGACGGCTCAACACTAGATTATCTTGATGCGGGCTACTGGGAGGTAGTTGTTCCAGGAGATGAGTGGAAAAACTTTTGGCAGGAAAATACACTATACTTTGTGGGCGAGGTAGTTTTATATGACGGCAGTTCGTATAGATGTAATTTTAGTCATGTCTCTACTAATGAAAACTTCCCCGGCGATAATGGGAATGGAATATTTTATTGGGATGTAATTATACAGGCCAACGAAAACACTGGTCTTAGCCAACCCGGCGATTTACTGACATTCGGTTTATCGAGAAAACTATCAGGAGATCAAAGCACCTTATCAGTAACTGAAATTCCAATCGGAGAACCGGGCAAATTGCTAGAAATTTCAGAAAACGATAGTTTTCAGTACAAGCAATGGGGAGATAGTGCTCGATTTTTCTATGTCACAAAGGACGGTGTCGACGATGCAGGAGACCCAGAAAGAGGTATTAATCCGTTTAAACCATGGAACACTATTGAATATGCTTGTAAACGAGCCGACGACGAATACGCAGGCCTTACAACTATATATGTAGGACCGGGCGTATACGAAGAAATTACCCCAATTATTGTGCCTAAACAGACTGCAATACGAGGTACTGAATTAAGAACAACAACAGTGCGACCTGTTCAACCTCTAGAGATTAACAATACAGTTTTCATAAATCGACAAACTAGTTCGCTGAATAGGATCACCGGACTGTTATCAGGTCTGTTTGTTTCGGGAAATGTTACTAAACTAGCAAATAACCCGCTAGATCCGGTTTTTGTTACCGAAAAAGTCGAACAATTAGACCAAGAAGGCAACACAGTCCTGGTAGATGCCCCAGTGCTTAGTGATTCAACAACGGTTGACATTGTGTTAGGACTTGCTTCACAAATACTGCAGTTCTTAAATTTCTATATTGCTGGCGAAGGAACCGATGTTGCTGTTACAGGAAGCAATACGTTAACTACAACAACAGCAAAATTAAATGCAGCTAGAATACTAGAAGCAAATAGAGAATTTTTAGCTGCGGAAGCGCTTGCTCTCTTACAAGCAGAATTTTCTGCAGACACAGACGAAGTTACTGTAAAAAATATATATAGAAGGTATATTAATGCCTGGATATATGATATTAAATATTCAGGGAATTACGAAACTATCCTAGCTGCCACATATCAACGCAACAGAGTGTTAGGAGCAACCACCCAAGATATGTTCAGGGTACGTGATACTAGTGGAATACGAAACTTGTCACTAGAAGGAATACGCGGATCTCTCAATCCTACGGGAGTATTTGAACTATTCCAACGTCCGACCGGCGGCGCATATGTATCACTTGATCCAGGCTGGGGCCCAGACGACGAACGTGTTTGGATTAAAAACAGATCTTGCTATGTGCAAAATGTTTCAACATTCGGTTATGCTGCCGTAGGCCAAAAGATCGACGGCGCGCTACACAACGGCGGCAACAGATCTATAGTATCTAATGATTTTACGCAGGTGATTTCAGACGGAATCGGAGCCTGGGTACTGAACAACGGCCGCGCAGAGCTTGTGTCTGTGTTTACATATTATGCTCAGGTAGGCTATCTTGCAGAAGATGGCGGCATAATTCGAGCAACAAACGGAAACTGTTCTTATGGAAATTTCGGTGCTTATGCAACAGGCGTTGATCAGGACGAAGTCTATAAAACAGCATTTATAGATAATAGAAATCAAGACGCTATAGTAGATAAGGCGTTTGCTGGCGAAGTGAACGATGAAATACTAGCACTAGAATATATAAATGCCGGCATAGGATACACTCAGGCACAGGCAGATTTTATCGGTGCAGGCATTAATGCAGTTACAGAGTTTGACGACTTCCGCGATAATGCAGTATTTAGATACGAGATTACTAATCCTCTTGATAGCGGATCTCCAGGCGGCGGCGGGTACACGCAACGAGGCAATAACGCACAAACCGGCAACGAGTTGACAATAACAATTGCCTCTTCTGATGAGAGTCTAGAATCAGAGCTATTAGGACTACGAATTATTATAACATCTGGAACAGGTACAGGACAATACGGGTACGTTCAAGCATATAATGATATTACAAAAGTAGTGACAGTTTATAGAGAAAGCGACGACCGGCCAGGCTGGGATCACCTTGTAAGTGGCACACCTGCGGTTCCATTAATGAATACTTCAACTACCTACAGATTTGAACCAAGACCGATTGTTGATGATCCAGGATTTAGCTCGTCAGATATTACACTAGGCGCGAATACTAATTGGAGTGCCACGGTATACGGAGAGACTACAGAGGCGTTCTCAGATGTCGCTGCAGCGCTCGGCACCGGAAGCGTTATTACACAAGACGGACTTGTTCCTGAGTCTGCAACATTTGACGTGGTTAAAACAGGTAGAGATTACAGCGTTGGATTGTCTTCGGCCGGCGCAGGTTATTCGGAAAACGACGAAGTAAAAATTAGCGGTGAGGATCTAGGCGGAATATCGCCGGATAATGACATTACTATAACTGTTACCGAAGTGTCAGACGATAGTACGAATAGCATTGTGAATTTTGTTTCAGAAGGTCAAGGCTCCACGGGTAAATTCGTAGTAACTGCTGCGTTAGGAAACACCGTAACGTATTCAAGTGACGGCGATAATTGGGAAACTTCAGCACTTCCGTCAAACGGTAATTGGAAATGTCTTGCCGCCGGCCAAAATCGATTTGTTGCAGTAGAAGGCCGAGATATCGGCGGAAATGCTTCTAGACAGGCTGCTTACAGTTTAGACGGAGTAAACTGGACTGCTAGTACAATGCCGTCGGCTGAAAATTGGAACGATCTAGTTTTCGGTGATGGGCTATTTGTAGCAGTAGCAGGCTCCACTAATGCAGGCGCATTTAGTAAAGACGGAGGCGAAACGTGGGCTTCGACTACATTGCCTAGCGCTCCAGACAGCACGCTAAACGAATGGAGTAGTATTACATACGGAAAAGGCCAGTTTGTTGCTGTGGCTAATAGCAACAACTTAGCAGCTACGGGAACCTATGATTCGCTTACAAATACAATCTCCTGGGAATTACATATAATGGATGTTATTGCAGATTCTACGCAAAAAGACTGGAATAGCGTAGAATGGGGAAATAATAGATATGTTGCAATGTCTAGCCAGGGCGATGTTGCCTATAGTTTCGATGGAAGCTTGTGGCTACCTGCACAGATGCCTTCGGAAGATGGTTCGACACTTATGACCTGGACAGCAATGTCCTACGACAATGGAATTTTCTTTGCAGTTTGCAACACCGGCGGCAGAGAAATTGGCGGCGACGAAACTGAAGGCCCTACGAAATACATGGCTACGTCTAGTGACGGAATAGTATGGACAGATAGGTTCTTACAATCGGCAGGCAACTGGTCAGCTGTTGCATACGGGCGTCCGGACATTACAGTTGGCGATTCTAGTATTCAAAACAACACGCCAACGTGGATTGTAATCTCCAACGATCAGCAGTCTCTAGCGCAGAAAGTGTTTACTGGAGCACGCTCTATAGTAAGAGCAGAGCTATTAACAAGAAGAATTGTCCAAGTTAACATCATCGATCCAGGCAGCGGATATCGATCTACACCAAATGTTGAAGTTATTGATCCTAATAACACGAGCGATGTGTTTATTACGCCTAGAATCGGCGACGGCGTTCTTGCACAGCCCTCGTGGATTAGTAGAGGACTAGGATTTAGAACATCGTCTACAACTGTAGAAATAACTGGCGACGGTGTTGCAGATGTCATCCCAATTTTAACAGATTTAACACTTGACGGATTAGATCAAATTCCAGGACCCGGAACGCAGCTTTTAATAGACGGATTATCCGAGCCTAGAACAGTTGTTTTAGTTACCCCGCTGGATCCAAACCCAAACGGAACGTTGCGAGCTCAAATAACAGTAGATCCTACGTTCACAACAGAAATTAATCCAGAACATCTTGCAGGGATTAGAATAAGAGAACGATATTCTCAATGCAGAATATCAGGACACGACTTCTTGGATATAGGTACAGGTAACTTTGTAGAAACCAACTATCCTGATATCTATGCAAATGCTAACTTTTTTACAGCAGCGCCTGAAAACGAAGTTACAGAAACAGACGGCGGAAGAGTATTTTATACTTCTACTGATCAAGACGGTAACTTTAGAGCTGGCGAACTATTTGCGGTAGAACAGGCAACAGGTGTTGTTACGATTAGTGCGCAGTTCTTTGATTTAGACGGACTTAGCGAATTAAAATTAGGCGGAATCCGAGTAGGCGGATCGGGCGTAGTTATACGAGAATTTTCAACAGACCCGCTGTTTACAGAGGATTCAAATAATGTTGTACCTACACAGCGTGCAATTGCAGCCTACCTGCAAAACCAATTAAGCGTTGGCGGATCTGAATTAACACTCAATAACTTTGTTGCAGGAACAACAAGCATCGGGCCTACTTCAATTGGATCTAGTGTAGGCCTTTATACAAGATTTCCAGAGCCGCTTAATTTCCAGGCAAATCCTGAAGAGCTAGACGACGAAGGCAATATAATTGAGAATCAAGGAGAGGTACAGGGTACAATTTTAGCCCAAACACTTTTCCATTCGTCGTTTGCCGACGATCCCACTAGGCAAAGCTAAACGGATAAATATAGATAACGGAGTTTTTACATAATGGCAGAGTTTAGACTAGGTAGAATTAGATTTGTTTGGAAAAACGAATGGAACCCAAACAAAGAATATTTTGTTGATGATGTGGTGCGGTATGGCGGCAAGGTATATATTTGCCAAATCGGCCACACAAGCAATCCTGACTTTTACGTTGATTTAGATATAGTTCCTGCAAAATGGAACCTATTAGCGGACGGAAGCCAGTGGAAAAACGAGTGGGACGTTGATACGTTCTATAAGCTAGGCGACATTGTTAAGTACGGAACAACTCTCTATATTTGTAATACTCCGCACACGTCAAACTCCGATTCAAGTTTAAGCCTAGAAGCAGATCAAGAAAAGTGGGATCTATACGCTTCCGGACTAGAGTTTAAGGGAGAGTGGACTACAAACTTCTTTTATAAAAAGAACGACCTTGTTACATACGGAGGAGTATCGTATGTATGTAATACAACCCACACGTCTGCCGGAACAGAAAATCTAGGACTAGAAGACGACCAGCTTAAGTGGGACGAATTTAATAAGGGACTAGCGTTCAAGGGAAACTGGGCTGATATTGATGTTGGGACTAGATTCAAAACCAATGATATTGTAAAATTCGGCGCAAGTTTGTTTATTGCAACTGTTCCTCATAATCGATCTTTAAATTTTACAACTGATGCGGCTAATTGGTCTCAGTTTGTAGATGGGATAGAGTTTGAAAACGAGTGGAGTAACATCAAACAATATCAGCCTGGCGATATTGTTGTATACGGTGGCTACCAATACATCAGTAAGACAACTCACAGCGGTGCTACTCCTACAGAATCCGCTGCAAACTGGGATCTGTTCTCAACGGGTCTAAAATTTCAAAACGAGTTTGAGTTTTCGACGTCTTATAGAGTAGGTAGTGTACTTAGACAGAGCGGATACACCTATATTGTAACTAAAGATATAAATCCTGTCAATTTAGTAGTTACAACAACAGAATCAGCTGACAATTCCTTTACGGTTGATTCAACAGAAACAATCGATGTAGGATATGCTGTTAAATTTGTAGATCCAACATTTGGCGACGTTTATACCTCAGCAGACAGTTCTAGCAGTGCAATATATTATGTCCAATCTATAATTAATAGCACAAAATTTACAATTTCTACTGAGCCAGGGGGCTCGACGTTTACGCCCAGCGATGGTACCGGCAGTATGCCTGCTAGCTTTTCGCCAGTTCCGCCAAATAGCGATTATTTCGGACAGTTAAACAGCGGCATAAGATGGCAAGGGGAATGGCAAGACGACCAAGAATATTTCCTCGGAGACGCAGTTAGATACGCGTCTAATGCATATATCTGTGTTAAAAATCACAGATCAGACGATGATGCAGACTCGACTATTGGGCCTGAAGGAGGCGGAGCAGCTAACAGCAGGCCAGACCTAGATATAACAGGAGAATACTGGAACCTTGTTGCAGTAGGAAACGAAACTTCGGTATTACAAGAACCGGGCGATTTAGTTTATTATGCAGGCGCCGGCCCAACTCGACTGCCTATCGGAGTAGAAGGCCAGCTTTTAAGAGTAGGCAGAAATCAAAATCCAGAATGGGTATCTCTTGGACAATCTATAAACGGATATTATGTCGCCGAACACGGCATCGACGGACAAGCACCCGTACACGGCATAACTCTTGACAAGCCGTTTAGAACTATTAGACACGCGGCTGAACAAATTGAACGAGGAATAAAAGTTCCTAATACAAGAACGTTGCTCGAAAAAAATAGAGAGTTTATAAGACGCGAAGTAACTGAATACGTACAATATGAAATTAACGAATCGGTTGCCCCATTTGATACTTTCGAAGAATTTGACGACTCTCATTTTGAAAGAGATATAGGATATTTGCTTGATTCGATTATTTTTGATCTCACGCACGGCGGAAATGCATCAACAAGAGAAGAAACATTTGAAACTTTGGAAGAAGTTGGAAGATATAAGAGTGACGATCCTAAGCGTAGCAGAAGCACACTTACGGTAGTAGAACGCGGTAGGCTCTTTAAACCTTCGATGAAACTGCAGTATATAAATGCAATTTCGTATTTGAACACACTGATAGGAAATGTTTTAGATCAAGTTGCCCCGGAAACAAACTACCAAGAACTGAACAGCGACAACAGTTCTGCTGTAATTATGCAGTATTTTGATCCTACAATTTCAGCAGAAACAAACTATACAACTAATCCGTTTTCGGGTGCAGGATATTCCGGATTAGGATATTCGACAGCAACAAGCACAGACAACGACACTTACTCATTCGGCGGGAGCACAGATGATGATACATACGGGGGTATATACTAAATGGCTACAGTAAAAGAGCAAATTCAGTCTCTAACTGATATCTTAACAAATGCAATTGATAGCGAGGGGGTAGATAATGTCCCAGCAAGATCTGTCGAAGACGTAAGCATTTTTATAAAAACAGGAACATATAGAGAAGTCCTTCCGATTATTGTTCCAGAAAGCACAGTTGTGCTAGGCGACGAGTTGCGCTCTACAAATGCCGGCCCTGCAGGAAGCATAACACACAGGTCCGATGCAAATTATAGCCAAAACACATTAAAATATCTGTCTAGTGCTGTACAGAGTGTTGTGATAGGAAACGACTTCGGCGCACTCGCCGGAAATAATGAAGTACAAAGTCAGGCTTATCCGTTTGCAGACACCCCCCAAACGCGCGAACTAAAATCTCTTGTTTCGTTGATGCAAAATAACATTGATTTTAGAATAGGCACAATTAATTCTGCAGAATTTACAGACCCTGATGGTTATAATGATACTTTCTTGCCTACATTTGGAAATGCAAGAAAGCTAATTACCTATAACAAAGAATTTCTTAAAGCAGAGGTTGTAGCATACATAGGCCGTGTAAATCCAAACTTGCTCTACAGTAAAACAAAATGCAAGCAGGATGTGGGATATATAATTGATGCACTTACATATGACCTCACATACGGCGGTGATACTCAAACTTTAATTGCCGGTCTTGCATATTACGACGGTGTTTCTTCAACGCTATCGATTGATTCTTCTGAAAAAGCAGCTACTATAGATGCATATACCTTTTTAAGGTCGCGTATTACTAGCGTAGTATCTTCAGTAGAACTTCCTAGCCCAGAACAGACAGAAGTAAAGCAATTTACCGACACGCCAGGAAATAATGCAAGCGTAACTTTTGCGCAAACCGCAATTGATAAAATAATTGCAATAATTAATGGCGGGGTAGACAACGCACCTAATATAACAGTCAACAGCATTAGTGGAACCGATACACTGAACACAGGCGTTGCACACGGGCTTGAAGTAGGCGACGCAGTTATTTTTAGAGAAAACTACGAGCCTGCTAGCATTGAGCTAGAAGCTGGCATACGATACTGGGTTGTTGATGTTCCGAGTACCGCTAGCTTAAAAATAGGTACCGAAATTGACGGAAGTGTTATTACACTTACGAACGGTAGTAACTTAGGCCTGGTTGCAGATGTTATCGATTATCCAGAGACTTCGTGGGTTCCAGCAGCACTGCTGGAAGACATGTCAACTGCGTTAGACGCTAATCAAGAAACGCTGGTATCACAACTAACTTCGTATATTGCATCAGAATTTCCAGATCTAGAGTATAATGTAAGCAAATGTGAAAGAGATACTAGATATATTCTAGACGCCATTGGTTGGGATATTCGCCTAGGTAGTAATTTTCAAACACTTAAAAATGCTTATGCTTATCTTCGTTCTACTTCAAGCGAAGTTTACAATCTAGGACAGAAAAAAGCAACAAGAGATGCATATCAGAATTTAAAAGACATAATACTAAACGATAGTGCAACTTATCTAGGTACCGACGCAAATGAAATCGGAGGATATATACTAGGGACAGGCACCGGCATGATGGGATCGGGCTACGGCTACTACTACCCACTGTACCTAGATGAAAACGCTGCTATCGGCGCCGATGACGGGTCTAACGAAGAATTAGGCGCCGGTGCACACGTTCATACTTTTGTAGAATACCCGAATATAACATTCTATATGCCAAACAAGTTTATGAATCACGCACAGGACGACAAGCCCACTGATCTAAGACAAAATATTGGTGCTGCTACTTTTGATTTGTTTGACCTGTTAGACAGCATAATCTTTAGCGGGTCTAATGAAGGAACAAACAGTGCATCTAGATTTAGAAACGATGATTATGCAGTTCATCAACTAGAAATGAACAAAGATTATATTATCAACGAAATGACTGCATATATTAAAAAGACATTCAGAGATACGGTTAATTTACTGCAGGATTCTACGTCTTATTTGAGCATAAGCGATACCGGTTGGCTTAGAAGAGACGCTGCAATTAAATTCAGCGGAAATGTGCAAGGAAATATTGTTGCAGATAAAACCTACTATGTACAGAACATTATAGATAATAACAATTTTACAATTTCTGAAACACGCAACTCGAATTCACCGCTTCAGATAGACGTTAATCCTGATGCGGAACCCCCTAGCAACGAAGAGCTATCAACGAATTTTACAGTCAGCTTAGATTACAGCGAATCATCATGTGAGCGAGATGTTGCTGCTTATATTGAAGCACTAAAATATGATCTCAAATATCCTGGAAATTATAAGTCGTTATTTGCTGCAAGGTACTACGGAAACAGCGTAATTGGCTCTCTAGAAGAAGATATGTATTTGGTTAGAAACGGTACAGGTGTACGTAACCAGACACTAGAAGGCCTGCGCGGCGATGTGCTACCAGAGAACGAATTTGGCACAAGTCGTGTATCTGCCGGTGCATATGTATCACTTGATCCGGGCTGGGGCCCAGACGATGATAGAACATGGGTCAAAACTCGCTCGTGCTACGTACAAGGTGTTACTACCTTTGGCTATGCAGCAATCGGTCAGAAAATTGACGGCGCTCTGCATAATGGCGGCAACGATTCCATTGTGTCCAACGACTTTACACAGGTAATTTCAGACGGCATTGGAGCATGGGTGACCAACAACGGCCGTGCAGAACTTGTATCAGTGTTTACATATTATGCTAGGATAGGATACCTGTCAGAGAACGGCGGACGTATTCGCGGAACAAACGGAAACTGCTCGTACGGTACGTTTGGCGCTGTTGCAGAAGGGTTTGATGCAGATGAGGTTCCAATAACTGCAACAGTAGAAAATAGAGACGGGTTCGATGCTGTTATTGGTAGTGTAACTACAGACGGGTTTAACATACTAGGTTTTGAATTTGATCATGCAGGCAACGAATATACCAGCGCAAGTTATATAATTACTGGCGGCGGAGTAAATGCTGAGGTAGAGGATGACGAATTTAGAGACGATGCCGTTTTCCAGGTTCGAGGCTTAGACCTAGGAGACGATTCTTCAGGACAATTTGGCGGTGACGGATACCTTACAAACTCAAACACAGCGCAGGGAGGAACAACAACAAGTGTCTCCCTAGCTGCTGTTGATCAAGAAGTAAGCTCTGCGTACCCTGGAATGAAAGTAGTACTTGACGGCGGCAAAGGTGCCGGCCAGTTCGGTATAATTACAACATACAATGCAGGCACTAAACAGGCAGATGTTGTTAGAGAAAGCGACGGGCAGCCGGGTTGGGATCATTTTGTTCCCGGAACTGCTATTGTAGCTCCAGACCCGTCGACTACGTATGTTGTAGAGCCGGCAATATCATTGACATCGCCCGGCTTCGCTAGCACACCAAGCTCTTTAACGCAGAGTGCTACATGGTCAGATATTATATATGGCAACACAGCTAGCGAATATCTTGATCAGGCTGTGGATGTATACACCGGCAGCGGTACCGGTGCAAGTTTTAACATAACCCGAAATGCTACAAAATACTTTGTAACGTTAGAAGACGGCGGCGAAGAATATACCCGATTAGAAACACTTACTATAAACGGATCTACTCTTGACGGAGAAGACGAAGTTAATGATATTGTAATAACAATAACTGCAGTAAATTCTACAACAGGCGAAATCTTAGAGTTTGATTTTGAAGGTAGTGCATTTGGCGGCCGCTATGTCGCAGTAAATACCGATAATAACAATGGTGCATACAGCAACGACGGCGAAACGTGGGCAACAACTGCATTACCGGCTGCTCCAAACGGATATTCTTCTGTAGCAGCCGGACTAATTGACGACGGCTCGTCGCTATTAAAAATTCCACGCTTTGTTGCAGTTTCACCTAACAGTAGTGTTGCCGCATATTCAGAAGATGGAATTAGTTGGACATCGACCACATTGCCAGAGACTGCAGATTGGACAAGCGTTACCTTTGGTGAAGGGAAGTTTGTTGCTGTAGCCACAGACACAACTACGGTGGCCGTATCAAACGACGGCGAAGTATGGGATATTACATCAACATTAACACGTACAGGTGCCAACGATGTTGCATACGGCAAAGGACGTTGGGTAGTTGTTTTTGATAACTCCGGCAGCGGCGACGGCGTAAACTATAGTTCAAATGCACTAGGCATTTGGTCTTCGCCCGATAATGGAGATCAACAAATGCCAACAGGAGCAAACTGGGTGTCAGTTACCTGGGGACAAGGAGCATTTGTAGCGGTTGCAGCTGATACAAACACCGGAGCTATAAGCATAGATGGTGTAAACTGGTCAGCAATGACAGTTGGCTCGCCAGATTCGACCGACCCAGCCGGCTATAACAAAGTAAGGTACGGCCAAGGCCTGTTTATGGCAACGCTTGAAGATACAACTGCTGGGATTACGGGGTATTCATATATTGCTAAATCCGAAGACGGCCTATTTTGGGAGTTTGAAGGCATTCCAGATAACGGAAATACTGTTAACGGATTCAATGCAATTGCGTTTGGTAATCCAAATTCAACCGGTTATTGGGCAATTATTGAAAATCAAACCACCGATAGAGGCGCAAGAGTAAGAACCGGTGCTACTGCAAAAGCAAGAGCATTTGTAGCAGAAACAAAAATCTTCCAAATAAGGTTACTTGAGCCTGGTTCGGGTTATGATAATACTCCGACCCTTACAATAACAGATCCGAATAATATTTTCGAAGCACCGTTCCAAATTAGAATAGGAAAAGGTGCGCTGGCAACTCCTAGCTTCATAGATAGAGGCGAAGATTACGGATCAGCAAATGCTGAAATAGACTCGGTCAACTCAAATGGTTTTGCTGACTTCTTCCAAAGCGGAAACTTTGTATTTGTTAAACGACTTAGCAAACGACCGATTCCTGGTTCAAATATTGTCTTCGACAGCTTGCCAAACAGAGTGTTTAGATTGGTCAATGTCATAACATTCCTTGGACAAAATGACGGTGCATATACAGCATTCCTTCAGCTGAGTCCAGAAATTTCAATACAAGAAGCACCTCCGCAGGACGACGGTGTTACTACAAGAATTAGATATTCGCAGGTGCGTTTAACTAATCACGACTTCCTTGACATCGGCACTGGTAACTTTGTTACTTCAAATTATCCAAACGAGCCGTTGATCGACCCTGATCCTGGAAAGGAAACAACTGATAGTAACGGCGGTAGGGTATTCTTTACTTCGACCGACCAAGACGGTAACTTTAGAGTAGGCGATCTGTTTACTATCGAACAGAGCACGGGTGTTGCAACACTTAATGCAGATGCGTTTAATATTGCGGGCCTGCAGGAACTGTCACTCGGCGAAGTTACGCTGGGAGGAGGTTCTGCAAGTATCGACGAGTTCTCAACCGATCCGTTCTTTACTGCAGATTCAGACAGCATTGTACCGACACAGCGAGCAGTTAAGGCATACATTGCAGCTCAAATTGGCGGGGGCGGCGCATCGCTGAATGTTAACAGTGTGACAGCAGGTAGTATTTTTATTAATACAAATCAAATAAGAACTACTGATCAGAGCGTGATACAAATGCGCGGACAATTTAATTTTGAAGCTGAAATCAATGGATATCCACTAGCGTGGAACTATTTCTTAAACTAAACGGAGAAAATAAAAATGGCAACAGGAAAACTAGGAGCAGAAGACCTAGCAGCAGCAACAGACACGGTGATTTACACTGTGCCTTCTAATACATTTGGTGTTGTAACAGTAAATGTGTGTAATCGTAACGCAACAAATATTAGAGTAAGGGTTGCGGTTGCAGATGCAGATACCCCTACAAACGCCGAATTTGTAGAATTCGATGCAGAACTGCTAGCAAACGGCGTTCTTGAGCGTACCGGTCTTGTTATGAACGCAGAACAGCGTTTAGTTGTTCGTTCAGATACAATTAATGTTAGCGCAGTTGCGTTCGGCATAGAAACAACGGTAGCCTAAGGATAAATAACACAAAGGGAAATTTACTATGGGAAGAAGAGTTTCAAGTGGTGTTTTACCTGGCGGTACTGGTTTTACATTTTTCCAGGACAACACCTTAAGCTCTGCGGAAGCAAACCAAAATCTACAGCTTACCGCAAATGGCACTGGCACCATTGAAATACTGAAAGATGTCGCATTTAATGGCAATCTCACAGTAAATTCGCAAGGTGATCTAAGGCTAGCAGATAGCAGTGGTGGAGAATTTGTTGCTCTGCAGGCTGCAGGTACAACAACTACCTATACAATAACGCTTCCGTCGGCGTCGCCGACGCGTGACGGATTTGTGTTAACTGCCGATACAAGCGGCAACACAACGTGGGAAGCAGCACAGTCTTTTGATTACAGTATCGAAAATTCAAGTTTTTCATCGGTCTCGTACGGAGCATATTTTGTAGATACATCAAGCGGGTCGGTCACGGCAACGCTTCCGTCGTCACCTACTCTAGGCGATACTATTAGATTTTATGATGTAGCAGGATCATTCGACAGCAATACTTTCACTGTAAATCGAAACGGCCAGCCCATTATGGGAGATAGTTCAAATTTGACGGTTGACACCGAAAATGCAGCGTTTGAACTGGTGTATAGTAACGCCACATTCGGTTGGAGACTATTCTCAGTATAAGGTAGAAAATGGCAAGTTATAGCAGTTATAAGAAAATATCTCCAGACAGTCTACAAGAAGCAAACATCGTAGACGACGCCAAGCTGGATTACGATAACGGTGCAGGACCTCCCAGAGGACAATTGTACGTATACTCTGAACGAGGATTTAGATGCCACGAGTGTGCCAACACCAGCGGCTGTGTGTGTCAAGCCTGCGGAAGATGCTGTAATTGGACTGTACCGGATAGAGTCAGTACCGCTACCTTTGAAATATGGAGCGGCGGTGGCGGAGGGCCCGGGGTAGTCTGCTGTAACTGTTTCCAGTTTGCCATGGGTGGTGGCGGCGGAAATTATGCACAAAAAACCATCGAAACTTCCCCCGGCTGCACCTATACTGTATGCGCAGGCGGCAGCTGGCCTTGTAGCAGATCTCATACGTGCGGTGCATCAATGGGCTGTAAAAGTTTTGTTCAAGGACAAAATCTTTCAAACTTCTGCGTTGTAGGCGGCTGTGGAGGCATTTATTGTAACGGCGACCAATATGCAGGCAGAATAAACTATCAGAGCTGTGCTAACTGTAATATATGTGGTATTTTTGGTGCAGATTTCGGCATGATGGGCGACGTTGGCAGTGCACCTGGGTATTCTGGGTGCCAGTGCAGAGCGAGACATGCGTGGACAGGCGCTGCTCCGATGGTAGGGAAAATGCATTATTCTGCAACTACCGAGTGGTGTACTTGCGGTTGTTATGTTAACTGGCCAGCAGGTGGCGGCCAGGCAGGGCTGTCTATTTATTGCGGCGACACAGACTCGTCGTGCAGAGGCGGCGGCGTAGGACAAGGCGGATCAGGATTTGTAAGGATAACTTTTTCATAATGGCTACTTACGGAAGTTACAGAAAGATCGCAAAAGATCAAATACCAGACAACAGTGTGGGCGGTGATTTATTAGCAGACGGCGCAGGCAACGCGTATTGCAGTTTTTGGATATACCCAGAGAGAGGATTTAGATGCCATGCCTGCGCTAATAACGGCGGCTGCGTATGCCAAGCCTGCGGAAGATGCTGTAATTGGACCGTACCATCAAACACAACTGGTGTAACCTTTGAAATTTGGAGCGGTGGCGGCGGCGGCGCTGGCAGTAGTTGTTGTAACTGTTTTCCTAAAGGCATCGGCGGCGCCGGAGGCAACTACGCAATAAAATCAATATCGACTAATCCGGGTTGTACCTATACAGTCTGTGCCGGCGGCAGCTGGCCATGCGAACAATCAGAAACATGTTCGGCATCAGGTGGTTGCAAGAGTTTTGTCCAAGGACAGGGTCTTTCAAACTTTTGTGTGGTTGGGGGCTGCGGCGGTTGGTTCTGCATCGGCGAAGATAACGACCCTAGAACACCAATGACATGCGCCAACTGTAATATATGTGGCATGTTCGGGTCAGATTTTGGTATGATGGCTAGTACCGGAATGGAAAATGGCTCGGACTGCCAGTGTATGCAGGCCGATTTCACATATGCTGCTGCTGGTGCAGGGATAGGGAACTGGTCTGTACAGGCAATGACAGAGACCTGGTGTCGCTGTGGTTGTTATGTTAACTGGCCAGCAGGCGGTGGCATCAACGGCAACTCTTCCTACTGCGGCGACGACGACATGTGCGAAAAAGACGGCATGGGCATGGGCGGCTCTGGTATTGTGAAGATAACATACTCATAACGGGAAAGATATGGCAACTTATTCAAGCTACAAAAAAGTAAACCCAGCAGAACAGTTTCCTGTAGACTCTATAGATCAAACAAATCTAGAAGTAGGTGCTGGAAATAACTACGGCGTAGACTACATTTACCCAGAGAGAGGAATGCGCTGTCACCACTGCGCTAATGCCGGCGACTGCGTATGCCAAGCCTGCGGCAGGTGCTGTAATTGGACTGTGCCGGCGAACACAACCAATGTAACGTTCGAAATATGGAGCGGTGGCGGCGCCGGTGCAGGCAACGCACGATGTGAGTGTTCTGCAAATACACAAGGTGGCGCCGGCGGAAATTATGCTGTCAAAACAGTAAACACCTTGCCAGGATGCACATACAGAGTGTGCGCCGGCGGGACCTGGCCATGTGCTAGAACCTATCAAACTGGCTCGATGGGCTGTAAAAGCTTTGTTGAAGGACAGAACCTTTCAAATTTCTGTGTTACAGGCGGTTGCGGCGGGATAAATTTTTGCTCCACGCATTACGATCCAAGAAGATCTACATCCTGCGGAAACTGTAATACATGCGGCATCTTTGGCGCAGACTTTGGCATAATGGGATCTGTAGGCCACTTTATGGGTAACGGCGATTTACAAAATTTTTGTAATAGACAGATGCACTTTACCGGCGCAGCTCCGTTCGTTGGAGTAATGCAATCACTAGGTCCTAGAGAATACGAGTGTATCTGTGGTTGTAGAACAAACTTCCCAGCAGGAGGCGGCCTACCAGGAACTAGCACATTCTGCGGCGCCGACGAGGGGTTGTGTTGTACAGCCGGCTCTCAAGGTGGTGCCGGCATGGTAAAGATTACTTATAGTTGATAAATAGATATATTAGGAGCAGTATATGCCTAGAATTAAGGTAGATTTTGAATATGATTGTCCGGATGAGTGGTACAGCGACAGCTTTGCACTTGGCCGCAAAGGAACTTTTACATACGAAGGTCCTGAATATCTTACGTTCAATATTGATAAAACAGACGGGAGAGAAAACGGATGGGTAATGCAATACCCAGAAGAATACGAACGCATAATCGGTGAGGATGAATGGCGCGTAACTGTAGATTGTAAACAAGAACCGCTGCTGTGCGAAATTGCAAACGACCAAGGCAAAGAAGAAGACGCTCAGTTTTATAGCGACAGACCATGGAAAACTCTTATTGAAGCGCCCGACGGATACGATTCCTACGAAGTGCCTGATGCTTTCCATCCTAGAGACATATACGACGAGTTTAACATTAGATACGACTTTGATAACGACGAGTTTTATGTTCCGCTAAGGTCCTGGAAAACTGTAGGCGATTTTGATCCGGATAAAATGACATGGAGGCATTTTAGATTGGCTCGCAACAGAAAACTACAAGAAACAGACGGGCAGATAGATGATGACATGCCGTTAGAGGTAAAACAGAAAATTTATGATTACAGGAAACTCCTCAGAGACGCACCTGAAAATCTAGCGCACTTGACCCCGCACGATGCGTATCTTGTTCTACCGCCGCCGCCGGATATGAATGATACAAATGACGAAGAGCTTGAAGAAGCATTCATTACAATTGAAGATATTCCTGAGGATCAGCGTCCGCAAGAAGATAATTTTGAATAACTGAATGCTGCTTTATAAAAAAGGGCCTGCGGGCCCTTTTTTTATCTCGAACCTTGCTAGCATATAAATATCTTGCATTATCAAAGGAGACAGCGTGGAACGATCTAGTGCTTTTTTTATAAACGGCGGTGCAGGGAGAGTTATATGTTCAATTCCTGCATTTGAGAAATATGCAGAAGAACATCCTGAAGACAATTTTATAATTGTGTGTGAAGGGGGTATGGATTTTTTCAAAGGACATCCAATCTTACACAATAAAGCATATGACGTTTGGCACAAAGGACTCTTCGAAGAACACCTAAAACAAAGAAACTGTCTATCTCCTGAACCCTACAGAGTTTGGGAATATTACAATCAAAAATGCAGCCTAACCCAAGCGTTCGATATCTGTTTTTCGAATAAAGGGATTCGAGACTTGCCGTCGCCTAAGATTTATCACAATAAACAAGAAGTTGTGGAAGCATTTAATATTCTCCAAGAGATCAAATCCGCTACTCGACTAGATAAAGCAATAATCATACAGCCGTTTGGCCGCTCGGTGCAAAACACCTCAGAATTTGTAGTTGATCCGTCGTCACGAAGCCTTACATTAAACGATACGATCGAAATAGTAAATGAAATTAAAACAGAATATGCTGTTATACTAATGAGCGAATTTCCGGTAACATTTAGTGATAATAATAACGATAGCAAAGTTGCTACCCCGCAAATACCAAATATTCGAGTATGGAGTGCATTATTTGAGATGGTAGACCACTTTTTAGGTTGTGATAGTTTAGGACAGCATATTGCTAAAGCAGTGGGTTTGCAATCAACTATTATCTGCGGAGCAACATTTCCTATCAATATCTCGTATCCCCAAGATCCAAACTTTGAAATAGTGGATTTAGGAAAAGATACTAGAGTTTATTCTCCTATAAGACTCACAGCGGAAGAAGAACAGGATAGACTGAACGACGAAATAATGGAAATGACAGACGAGCAGCGCCGGTCTGTAATAGACAAAATAAAAAAGAAATTAGGCAAGTCGACCAAGTTCGAATCTGAAACAAATACTAAAACGGCGGAACCTACTAAAATTTTAAATAGGGCAGGAGACTAACATGAGTTTATGGATCGCAGGCATCACTAGAGGACACAATGCAGGAGTATGCCTATTAAAAGACGGAGAAATTGTTTTTTCTATTGAAGAAGAACGACTAAGCCGAAAAAAGTATGACGGCGGACCCCTCGCCGCTATGATAAAAATTCTCGATTACACCGATAGGTTAGATTATCTAGTTGTTGCACACACTCAGCCGCTTTCTGAGGCCGGAAGAATTGACTTCACCGGCGACGACATGTATACCGGCATTGCTAGAAAGTTAGGCCTCATCGACCAAACTTATAATGGCGTTGATCATCCGCAGGTTGTAGATATGAGTTACGTTCATCATAAATTACATGCTGCTTGTGCATTTTATAGATCAGGTTTTGATAGAGCGTGTAGTGTGATTGTCGATGGTGCTGGAACCTTTATCCCCCTCCAGATAGAAAACAGAGATGTGATGACTTGGGAGTTAGAAAGTATATTCACATGCGAATATCCCGATAAATTTAAAACAATCTACAAACACCTCGGAAGTCGAGGACCTCACCTCGGAGCAAGGATGGAAGTAAATTCCGAACGAGAAGGAGAGCCAGGATCGCATGAGATAGTCATCGATGACACCGGCGGCATAGTAAAGGCTTACGAAGCAGTTACACAATACTGCGGTTGGCAGCCGATAGAAGCAGGAAAAACCATGGGGCTGGCACCTTACGGGAAACCTAACAAAAATATACCGCCGATTATAGATGACACAGAAGGTAGCGTATGGAGAACTACAAACAGAAATCTAATTATCCCTACATATCCTAACGGTGCAGCGATTGCAGAAACCCGGTATCAGTTCTTAAATACCACAGACGATGCATATCAAGAAAATACTGATCTAACTACACTGGATTCAAGGAGAGACCTTGCCTACGCAGTTCAGCAAGAAACACAAGAAGAAGTACTACGATTAATAATTGAAGCAGCAAAAAATACTGAAGAAACTAATGTTGTATTATCTGGCGGGTACGGCCTGAACTGTGTTGCGAATTATTGGCTGTTAGATAAAGTTAATGAACACGGTATTAATTTGTATGTAGAGCCAATTTCTAGCGATGCAGGAACCGCAATGGGCGCTGCATTTCTTATGCATTATAAGATTACTCGAGAAGTTACTGTTAGAGATACAGGCGATAGCCTGTATCTAGGACCTAAATATGAGTTTAACAACGAAGACCTACAACAATTGGCAGAAAAATACAGCGTCAATATTATAGATGCTAATGATAGCTCTATTGTAGATTTACTTGTAAACAAATCAATCGTCGCACTATTCCAAGGTCGAAGCGAAAACGGCCCCCGCGCACTTGGAAATCGAAGTTTTATTTTTGATCCTAGGTTTAAAGACGGCAAAGAGTTTGTAAACACAATAAAAAATCGTGAGTATTTTAGACCGTTTGCCGGAAGCGTGTTGCATGAACATGCAGACGACTGGTTCGATTTAAAAACACTAAATGAAACACCCCACATGATGTATGCTGTCAATAGTCGACCGGGTGTAGAAGAAAAAATTCCAAGTATTATACACGTAGACGGAACATGCAGAATACAGACTGTCAAAGAAACACAAAACCCGAATTATTATAACCTTATTCAAACATTCTATGAAAAAACCAATGTTCCTATAGTGTTTAATACTAGTTTTAATTTAGGAGGAGAACCATTAGTAGAAACGCTAGACGACGCCTTAACTACTATAACTAATAGTGATGTAGAGTACTTATATCTCCCAGAATATAAAAAACTGTTTATTTCTAAATGATTAATATAAAGCTACCTGATTTAGAATTTAAAAATCTTCCGTTTGAGTGGATTCATAACGTGTCTAATGAAAATAGAGCCGAAGAATTCGAATCTCAAAACGAGTATTACAGGTCGATAGGATTTAACGAGTCGAATACATCGTTTGGCCAAACATTTGATGTAGGATCAGATATTAACTCTTTTGCACAAACGTTGTTTTCCCAATATTCGGTGAGTGTAATAAAGCAACTGCCGGGGCACTGTATTCCTGTGCACACCGACACTTATTATACTTTTGCTAAAAATAATAAAGTAGATAAGACAGAGATTGTAAGGGTTAATATTTTTTTAGAAAGATGGAAAACCGGACACTATTTTGAAGTAAACAATACTCCGATCTTGAACTGGCGGGCCGGTGATGCTATAATACTAACAACAGATAAGCCTCATCTTAGCGCTAACGCTGGCATAGAACCAAAATATACTATGCAAATTACAGGACTTAAACATGAATTTACGCGGAGCAAAGCCAGTCTCTGACTTAAAAATTAAAAATTTTATACAAGCATTAAATCCTACGTCGGATTTATATAATTTAACAATTCAAGAGACATTTGTTAATAATTTTTTTAACTGGATTAACTCTAGTAAGCTTAATAATCTTACTGGACTAGAAAAGTTTTCTAATCGACAACTAGTTTCTGGCACGTCTCAAGCGTTTGACCATTTTTATTGGCGGCACAAATCTAAATGTTTCAGGATGTTTAGAGGAGAATTCATGTATCACAGTGCTGTTCTTAAACACGGGGGCGTGTGGAAATATATCGACGACGATCAATTAACTATCAACGATGCCGTAATAATAAGTATCCCTTTCTCAGATTACGGAAAACAGCGTAACGACACAATAACAATCCTAGAAAAATGCAATAGCTTAAATATTCCAGTGCTTCTTGATTTTGCATACTACCCTTGCACTAAAAATATTAAAATCGATCTCGATCTATATCCGTGCGTAGAAACAGCAACATTTAGTATATCTAAGGCGTTTTACGGTGCAGAATTTTTACGTGTAGGGATGCGATTAGAACGTAAATATACAGATGACGGCATCGACGTGTTTAACTCTGTAGAAATGGTAAATCGAATGTCGATAAGCATAGCAAACAGCCTAATAGACAACTATTCAGTTGATCACAATTGGAGAAATTACAGCGAAGCTTATGAAAAGGTATGCGCGAATATGGATTTGCAGTCAACTGATTGCATAATGTTTGGTTTAGGAAATTCTAAATATAATGAATTTAATAGAGGTACCGAGGTGAACAGAGTTTGTATTTCGGAACTGATCGGAGAGGAAATTAGTGTTTAAAAAATTAGAAAACTTTATTCCGACTTCGTATAGAGATGAATTAATACATCTGATGAAATATACAGCGGTTGATTGGCATTACAGGAGATCTACAGTAAATCAAGAAACAATAGATGAAGTTTCTGATTTTTATACAACTTTGCCATGCGAAGAAACCTCTCAGTTTGTACACGCTATGGTGCAGGACGATATGCCGATAAGCGATTATTGGCAAAAAGTAAATCCCTTATTGTATTTTTTTACATTCGCAACTAATATAGAGATAAAAAAAGTAATAAGAGTGAAAAGTAATCTTCTCCTTAAGAAAGAACGGCATAGTTCATTTATAAATACGCCACATGTAGATGATTATGCTTCATCTCGAAAAGTCATAAGTTTCTTATATTACGTAAATGACAGCGACGGCGATACTGTAGGATTTGATAGGTTTTTAGACGACGGCGTACGATATAAGGACTTTAAAATTACCGAAAGAAATCACCCCAAAGCAGGAACGGCAGTTTATTTCCCTAGTAACTATTATCACGCTAGTTCCTGCCCGATAGAATATGAAGATAGAATCGTTATAAATTTTGTACTAGAAGTAGAAGGAGATATTGAATGGGAATTGTAAACAGCCATAATGATTGGGACCCGCTTGAGGAGATTTTTGTAGGAGTGGCGGATCATGCTAGAATTCCCACAATAGATACTTCTACACACTCTTTTGGATTTGCGGATTTCTCATACGACGAAATCAAAGATCTAGAAGGACCATCACCCGAATGGGTAATAGACGAAGCGAACGAAGATCTTGACAAACTGAGCGACGAGCTTCGCAAACTAGGAGTTACTGTTAGACGTCCTGAAGCACTCGATCACTCTAAGCCATTCAAGTCACCCGACTGGGAAACCACAGGCTGGTACACCTATTGCCCCAGAGATCTTCTACTGCCTCTAGATAATCTTATAATTGACTGCCCCGGTGCTATGAGAGCAAGACAGTATGAAACTCTTGCTTATAGAGACTTTCTCTACGAGGTTGTTAATGAGGGCGGAGAATGGCTGTCTGCCCCTCGCCCGCGACTGCTTGATGAAAGCTATCAGCTGGACGATCTTTCCATCCCCACACTCAATAACAAAGAAATTGTGTTCGATGCTCCTAATGTAGTAAGACTGGGCAAGGATCTTATCTATCAGGTTTCGAATTCAGGCAACCTATGGGGTTACAAGTGGCTGAGAAATCTACTAGAGCCAAGAGGCTATAGAATTCATCTTGCCGAGAAGTTTTACTCCTATTCGCACTTTGATTCCACTGTAATTCCTCTGCGCCCTGGACTGGTACTGTTTAACGGAGATCGTTGTACTCCTGACTGGTATCCTCCGATTTTCAAAAACTGGGACAAGATTTTTATATCGGGCGATCAAGTAGTAGATATCGGTTCTAACCTTGAAGGCAATGTTTCTCCCTGTTCTAAGTACATTGGTTTGAATATGCTGAGTGTAAATGAAGAACTGGTCATTATTGACGAAAATCAAGAACACGTTCGCAGAGAGCTGGACAAGTGGGGTATTCAGTCAATCGGACTGCCTATGCGTCAAGCAAGAACACTGTCGGGTGGTTTTCACTGTGTCACACTAGACACTAAGCGTAAAGGAACATTGGAAGATTATTTTGCGTGATGGAGATCGAGGCCACTGGGTTCCTTACTTAGAATGGATGATTACAACATCCTGTGACCTCGCCTGTCCTGGCTGTGATCGTTTTATTGACTTTGGGCATAACTGGACAGAGTCGTTTGATGATATTACTAGGAATATGCGATTTTGGAGTCAACACCTTGACCCGGACAATCTTACGATTATAGGCGGAGAGCCGCTAATTCATCCAAACATCGCAGAGATATGCAAGGTAGCACGCCAAAATTTTGACCACGCTCAAATAGAAATTTTTACTAACGGCCTGCTTCTGCCTAAGCGTCCAAAGCTAGTTAACAAGCTATTAAAACTAGGAAGATGCAAGCTTTCTGTTACATATCACACCAGAGATGAATTTATAAGATCAAAAATAAATGAAAATATTGAAAAATACATTTTTAAAGATTTTCGCTGGCGGCAAATAGATCAAAATACATGGCAATATAAATCTTTGACTTTTGAAACTACCGATCCGCCTTACGAGAGCTGGCAGGAATATCGACAGGAAATCAATGGAGAATTAAAGCCCTATAACGACGGCGACCCGTCAGCGAGCTACAATGCATGTGGCGTAAATCAGTTTCCTATAGTATACAATAACAGATTATACAAGTGTCCTCCGATTAGTATGGTAAAAACGCATCTAAAAAAATACAATCGACTGAATGATGTCGACTGGGCTCCGTATTTGAAGTATAAAGGTTTAGGAACAGATTTTACAGAAAACGAACTAGAAGGGTTTGTAGACAACATTTTTAAACCGCATGCGGTATGCGGAATGTGTCCGGCAAATCCGGTAAATAATCCACAGCCAGACGCAGTTATTAAACACAGGCTAGACAAGTTATGAAAGAAATACCCGCCGTATTTGTATATGCAGGAAGCAGAATCTATCAAAATGTAATTAAAAAACATTTTAATGAGATTTGCAGATTAAAACAACCATTACCGTATTCTCTTGCAGCAGGATTTACTAAAGGAGTCCTTTTTTACGAGTATGTCGGATACAATATAAGTGGACTAGATACCGTTCATGAAATAATAAATCAAAATCTTGCTGATACTAATCTATTTTTGATTATAGATGATAGTTACGAAGGACTAGCGTCTTATGCCGAATTAAAAAAACTTAAGACACTTATTGACGCCAATAGAAAAAACATCTCTGACTGGATGTTTATAAGCTCTAATGCTGGTCTGAAAAAACTAATGCAAGATGTTTTTGGGTCTGCTAATAATTTTCTGTATTATAATATACACTTAAAATTAGATAGATACGATAATATAGACTGCGATCTATTAGATCATAATATTAATAATAAACTAAGATCTAAAAAATTCCTGTGTGTAAATAGACACGAGCGATTGCATAGACTTAAAACCATAGACTTTATAATAAAGAAAGATATTTTAAAAGACAGCTATGCGTCCTGCATGCTAGGTATTTCTGATGCGATATTAGACGAAAGTATCCAGGCCGACCCAAACGACTTTGTGCCTGGATATTATGACGATAACCTAGGTAGCAACTGTCTCGAAGAAGAAACCAAACAAAGACTTAAGACCTATCTCCCTATTGAATTAGATGTTAAAGAAGCTAGAAATAAAATTCTAAAGGCCAATATGCCGAGTCTTGAAAAATATTTTGATGACAGTTATTTAAGCATTGTTACTGAAGGTGATTTCAGTGCTAAAGAAGGTAAACGTCAGTTTACAGAAAAGGTAGTAAAATGTTTTGCTTTTCACCACCCGTTTATAGTTGTTGGTCTGCCCAATACATTAGAACTACTTCAGGAAGAAGGATTTCTTACATTTTCAGAGATAATAGACGAATCATATGACAGCATCGAAGATGACGATTTAAGATTGTCAGCAGCCCTACAAGAAGTTGAGCGTCTAAGTAAGATGAATATACACGAACTTAAAGCGTGTTACGAGCAGGTAATTCCTGTATTAGAACACAACTATAATCTCTATAAGAAAAAAATAGAAACAGCGTCGCCGTCTTTATTAATTAATAGAATTATGAAATGGTATTCCTATAATCATTAGAAGAATCAGTTTTGTATGGGATTTTAAATTTATTTATTGTATCCCATACTTCGTTTATAAACAGGTTCTTATAAGAGCTAAGGTCTACAATTTTATCGTTTAGTTTGTCAATTTTTTGCCAGTCGCGGACGAAGCAATTCGGCGGATATTCTAGTTTAATATTTTTATAAGGATCAAAGATTACTTGATTGTCGTTAGATTCAATGCACCTGTCTTTAGTGTAAACAACAAGATTTGGAATATTGTAGTCTGTACACAGCCTAGCAACTATATCATTATGAGAGATTACTAAGTTTGCGCTGTTCGTAACAGCAAATACTTCTTCAAAATTAAAATCTTTTTGATATATTTCTATTGTACAAACATTCGCAAGAGAATTTAAAATTTCTTTATGATAGACCTGCAGACTTCCAAAATTATGGTAGTCGGTGTTTTCTGAAAAAACAACAATTTTACTAAAAAAATAATCTTCGTTTTTTGAAAATATTTGCGGCGAAAATGGGCTGTCTTTATAATAAAAGTGTTGTAACTTATCTGCAAGAAACTTGCTTATACTTTGATTAGTGCCTACTAGATAAAAGTCGATGATATCTAATGTGTAGTGCTTACTATTCCATATATGAGATAAATTGCTATCATTTGCCGAGTAGAATTTTAAAGAAAGCTTATGATTATGTTGGAAAATGCCATAGTCGTCTTCGTATACAACGTATATATTGTGGCACGTGTGATCGATTGCCGAATACGCTTTCGCAAACTCGTATGCCGCAGACGGAGTTATGTTCTTTAAAAAGAGAACATTCATTTTTCAAAAACATCCATTATGAAGTTGATAGAAATACGTGTTTCGTTGCTTTCGTTTGAGGTTGATGAATGTTTAAGCCACGAAGGCATTATGATTATGCCTCCTTCGGGCATATTGTAGGATTGTCTGTTTGTATTATAAGGGGTTTTTTCTATTTCTCCGGTCCCTAGGTATTCATAATATTGATCGGGGATATCTCTATCAAAAACAAGCATGCCGCTGTTAACAGGTGAATGCAAGAAATATATTCCGTGGAATATACCGGTATGAGAATGCGTGCTAATCATTCCGTTTGGCGGAATAAACGTGGCCCACATGCTGTTTATTGCAAATCCTCTGTCCTGTGGTAGGTCGATTTTTTCTCGAAGCCCGCTAACAAAACTTTTGATTTCTTCGCTTTTTACTAGATCAATTAACCCGTTGTTCATTTGCAGACCCGTCGGCGTTTGGTGTGTCAAGCCGTGGTGTAGTTTATTTGCATTAATATTAGACGCTGCCCAGTCAGATACAGTTTTACCGAACAGCGGCTTATTCTGTTCATGATTTTGATACTCGCTTGCCCAAACACTATAATTAAATAATTGAATTTCTTGCATAGAGTTATTTACTTAATAAATAACTTCGAAAAGGAGCTTTCTGAAATAATGCTTAAACCTAAAATACTAGAACACATAAATCAAAATTTTTCAAACACTGCCGAGCTTCAAACTGAGTTTCGTCGCCATCCTGACTATTCTTTAATAAAGATCGAAAATATGCTCCCAGCAGAGGTAGCAAAAGAAATGGCAGCTGAGCTAGACAATATACCTTTAGAAGAATGCAAAAAATTTACTAGAAAAGGTAGCTGTATGTACGAGCATAATGACCTCGATAATACTCCGATAGCAGACGAAGTTGTGCATGCACTACACAGCAAGACATTCTTGCATTGGCTTCAGCAGGTCACAGATACTGTAGATTTAATTCCCGACCCTCATTTAGTGGGTGCTGGATATATGAAATCGTTCAACGGTGATAGTCTGCAGGTGCATACTGATTTTAATTGGAACGAAAATTTACGCCTGCACAGAATGGTTAACATTGTGATTTACTTGAACGAAGACTGGAACTCCGAATGGGGCGGCGGCCTACAGTTTTATGACACTGAAAATAAGAACAAGCTATCTGAGATAGTACCCGGATTAGGTAACGCTGTAATTTGGATGTACCACAATCTAGCATTTCATGGGTATCCTGAACCGATGACCTGCCCGCAGCACGAAAGCAGAAAAGGTATACGGTTCTTTTATTACGTAAGCAATGCCGAGCACGATTCTGAGAATCCGCCTCATAGAAGCCTGTATTGGTTTGACAGCGACGAGAAAAAGCCTTACGACATAGTTTGGAAAAGGTGATTTATAATCAGGTCTTGATTAGGAAGGTCGCAATTGGTTATTAACGAAGAAAGTTTAGATTTTTCGCGATCATTGAGTTGTTGTATATCTAAGTAGCTAGGGTTAGTTAGTATATTTACATACCACTGAGTATCTAGCTGTTTAACAAAGGCAGCTATGTTCCCTATGTCCCACCAATTAGCCTTATGCAGAACAGTGTTTATCTCTAGACTGAAATCTTGAGTTTCAACCCACTCGATGAATTCTGTAACCTTGCTCCAGTTAGTGCCTTCTCTAACTTCATTTGCCATTTTGTCAACCCCGTCTATGCTTAGAATAAAATGGGTATTATGTTTTGACAAAATTTCTACAGTCTCGTCGTCTGGTATGCACGTGCCGTTTGTGTTAAATATAACCTGAACACTTCTATTTTCATTTAAAGACTGAAGCATAGGAACAAATCTTTTTGTTAGTAACGGCTCTCCGCCTAAAAACAAAATCTTTTTGATTGTGTGCGGCAATTTATTAATATCTCTCACGGCCATGTATTTGTTTAGGGCGTATCCTAGTGTGTCAATTTCTTTCTGTATCCAGCTCGTAGAAAACTCAGAGCCACAACCGATACATGCTAGATTGCATAGATTGTCTAAGCCGATTTCTAAATATTCAAGATTAATTTTATTTGAATCGTACTCTTCATTGAATTCCTGTCTGAGGCTTTTGTGGCCAATGCTTTCTTCATAATAACATTTGTTGCATCCGGGTATCTTTTCTCCTGCAAGACTTTTAGCACGTAACTCTTTATACTCTGGAATATGTAATATATTTTCCACGTCGCCGTCAAACGTTGAGATACTGTGCTTGAACCTGCAGCACGGATAAATTCGATCGCCGGGTCTTAGATTAGTGTGCTTCCAAAAAGCAGAACAAAATGTGCCATTATCCATGCACATATTTACCGATGATAATAATTAGTATATAATAAACAAAGAAAAGGAAACTGCATGAATCCTGTGATTGGCCTTGATAGAGACGGAACAATAAATGTAGACAAAGGATACATTTCAAATTATCAAAATTTTGAATTTATTGATGGCAGCCTCGAAGCCATCAAGATGATACGAGATAAAGGTTATGATGTAGTTATAATTACAAATCAGGCGGGAATCTCTACCGGCGAGCAGACTATGCAAGACGTAGACGAGGTTCATGGATACATGCTAACAAAAATGGGAGAATTCGGTATTACAAGCATAAACGGTTTATTATACTCTACCTCTAATGCAAAAGAGGATGTGTATGCAAAACCTAATCCGGGAATGTTTAACAAGGCCGAAAAGGAGTTCGGAGTAGACTTTTCTAAAGGATATTATGTCGGAGACAAAATAAGCGATTTGAAAGTAGCCCACAAGAAAAAAGCAACTCCGATTCTTGTAAAAACAGGCTATGGCTCTTATACAATAGAAAAACTAAATTCGTATGCAAATACCGAACTTAAAAAGAAAACTGTAATCTACGAAAATCTTTTAGAATTCGCAGAGAGCCTATCCTCTCTGCGTTAGAATTTAGGTATAGTCCAGTCCCAAATTTCGTTATACAGCTCAATTGTGCTATCGAAGCACGTATTAATCTCGTCGATCATGCTGTCGTTTAATTTCGCTTTAATGCGTTCTTTTAACCCGTTTAGGTCGCCGCCAAAGCTAAAATGCCTACCTTGTCCCGGGACTGCACCTGCCATGGTTTTTCCGCCGTTCATGTCCATTATAAACAAGACATACATATAGGCTAAAACCTGCATGCTATCTTCTTCTTCGTCTTCAAACAGTTCTTTTAGATGTTTCATAAACAAAGTTGTTGCCTGCGCAGGCTGGTATGGCATGCGTTTATAACCAAGCTGTTCTTTCCAAATCTCTTCGAAGTCGTCTCTAATTAATTCGTATCGAGCTAGTTCTGGAAATTCAGATAACAGCCCCATTTCTTCTGCATACTCGACCATTCTTTCGTATCTAAGACGTTGCTGCCATAAATATTGGCCGTAAAACTCTAGATTTATTTTTCCAGATTTCATAAGTTGCCAAAGGTCATGATTATACAATTCTTCTCTTTTATTATCAATAACAGCATCTAATTTGCTCATTCTTGTATTCTCCGGATTTATCCAATGTCATGTATTTAGCATTTAAGATTAATACTTGGCTTGTATTATTACTTCTACCGATAAATATATGATAGGACACAACGCATGGCTAATACTGAAACTTTTACCTTTATAAGATTAATCCCAAGGGATACCGAGTTCCTTCAACGGAGGATAGGTTCTCGAGGAGAAATTTTCCTCGATAGAGATACAGGATCAATTAGATTTTTTGATGGAGAACGGCAAGGGGGAGTTGTATTAGGCCGTTCAGATCTTGCTAACACTGATGTGAACGCATTGGAAAATCTTGTAAACCAAACCGGGTCGGCTTTTATATCGTACACAGTTACTATCGAAAACCAAGGCGAAGGCAACAAGTATCTCTTAAACGGAGAATACCAACCTAAATTAAATTTTGTTGCAGGCTATACCTATGAATTTAATCAAGATGACCCGACTAATGTGTATTATCCTAACGACCCGGGAACAACAAACAATCAACACCCTTTAAATTTCTCTGCAGACGACCTAAATGGCGAGCTCGGAGACGGGTCTGTATACACATCAGGAGTCACTTACCTTTTAGACAACACTGCGGTAGACAAGCAGGGGTATTGGAACGGATTTGAAACAGCAACTACTCGAAGAGTACAAATTAAGGTAACTATTGATACCCCTAACATATTATATTATTGGTGTCAGAACCATCAGAACATGGGTAATGAGATTACCGTCGATGTCCCCGGCACTGGCTCCGGCGCAGGCAGTAGCATCACGACTAGTAGCACCGCACCAGAAGAACCAGAAAACGGAAACCTTTGGTTTAATTCAGATTCTGGCAAACTTTATGTCTATTACGACGACGGCAACACATCACAGTGGGTCCAGCCGACTGTGCCAGCAACAGATGCATTTTCAGGAAACTTCGACGATCTAAGTAACACGCCTACAACGATATCGGGTTACGGTATTACAGATGCATTTTCAGGAAACTTCGACGATCTAAGTAACACGCCTACAACGATATCGGGTTACGGTATTACAGATAGCTTTAGCGGGAGCTATCTTGATCTCACAGACAAACCCACCCAGCTATTTGGTGTTGATATCATAGGTAGCGATTCGACGGTGCTTGTAGATGCACAAACCAGCATTATTGTTGGACCTGCGCAGCCGGCAAGTCTACAGTTGCCGAGACTTACACAATCAGAAATAAACGCTCTGGTTCCAGAGTTTGGCACAATTATTTACAACACAACAACTGGAAAGTTTCAGGGATACGCAGAAGATGCAAACAACGATAGCACCGCCGGATGGGCAGATTTACATTAAGGTATAAAACATGGCTTTAGATTTTCCACAAAATCCACAACTAAACGATATCTACACAAGCGACACTACAACGTGGCAATTTGATGGCACTGCATGGAATATTGTATCTTCGGTAGATACTGCAGAAATACCTAATGCATTTAGTAATATAGCAGTCGACGGCGAGGATACAGTACAAGCAGATTCTGCAACTGATACGTTGACTGTTATTGCAGGTTCTAATATCAGCCTAGCAACAAATCCGCTAAATGATAGTCTAACTATAAACTCAACAGCAACCGGGTCCGGAATCACTCAAAATCTATTTGCAACTATAAATGCAGATTCGGGGACAACTTCGGCAGATAGTGACACAGACACGTTAACAATAGCTGGAGGAAGCAACGTTAACACTTCTATATCTGGCGATGTGCTTACGATATCTGCGAGTGTTACAGGCAGTGGATCTAGTGCATTTACTGAATTAACCGATGCTGCAAATGCTAATTTAACAGTAGATAAAATTTATCTCCCCGCAATTACCAGACTAGTAGTTGACAACATAGGAGCACAAGCCTATGTATTTGATCAATATGGTGTTACAAATAATCCAGATATCTACGCCATAAGCGGAACTACTATTTCCTTCGATCTAAACGCCATAGGCGGCCATCCGTTTTTAATACAGGATGCAACCGGATCTAATTTCAATGAGGGGTTAATCCATGTTACTTCTGCCGGCGAGGTTTCTACCGGCGGCGACGCACAAGGCCAGCAAAGCGGAACTCTTTACTGGAAAATTCCTATAACAGCAAACGGCGGATTCAGATATCAATGCGCAATCCACGCAGGCATGGTGGGGTTAATTTCAATTAAGAATTTTGTTTCGATTTAACTGTTTTTGTAATCTCGAATAATTCTTTCGATTTTTTGTCTTATCTCAACTATCTTTGCTCTAGAACTGTTAACCCCCTCGGGGATTGAATTGGTAATGTGCAAATCGTTATGCTGTTTGTCAATAGCACGCACTTCGTTTATTAATTGGTCAATAAGCATACGCATGTCTTGATGCGTCCTTGTATTTTCGATTTCGTTTAATTTCTTTTGATATCGTTTTAGTTCGGCTTTAAACTTTTCGCTTGACTCAAGTTGCATTATTACGGAGCTCCAAAATTGTTTGAATTTTTGTTTTTGTAATCTCGTTTGTTACAGTATTTCTTAATCCAGTATGCAGGTTTTTAGGTAAATTATCTAAATAACTCCAACAGTATGTGCAGTTATCGCGGACGAGAAATTCGGTTTCTACTAGACACACGTATGTACTAAATTCAAAACCGCTGTCTCGAGAAACATATAGCTCAATAGGAAGTATCTTTCCTGATGCATATCTTGTTAATACGTCTTGAGCATCAGTATAAAGCGTATTTTCTCTAGAAAATGTAGGAACAGTCCACTTTTGATCTTGTAGCAATAGCAGAATACGTTCGGTCTTTTCGGATAAAAATAATAATCCTGCTTTCTGATTCATACAGTAATTATGTCGGGTTAAGGTCCAATCTCCAGTCTCCTGGCAGATATTCTCCTTCGAACGATTTCAGCCACTGAATGCCGTCCCATTGGTACTGTATTCCGGTTCTTAAATTTTGTACATACGTAGGATCTTGCCCTGATGCCGGCTCGAAAATCGTTGTCCACGCATTGCCGTTCCATTCTACAATATAATTTAAACCTATGTTAGAAGTTGTTCCGTTGCTGTTTGCCCAGCCGAGCGGCCTATCAACAATGTCATCCAAAAGTAAATATCTAGTACCCGCGGGAATTGCATTTAATGAGCCGAATTGCGTTAACGGATCAAACTTTTTAGGGTCTACAATTGCATCTATTGTGCCTCTGCTTTCCACGCCAGTGAGAACAGTGTTTGTAGGAATCGTATCTTGGTCTAATGTTATAATTAACTGGCTCGGGTCTAATTCGTTAACTGCAAAGGTGCCTACTACTTCAAACCCAGTGGGCTGTCTGAGAAAGATTTTACTTGATCCAGTGCGGTACTGTCCTGAGACCTGTAGTACGGAATTCCAGTTTATATCGTCGCCTATTTTAAATTCTGCACCGAGCCGACGGATGTTTAGCAATACCTCGTTTTGATCAACTAGCGTTAGCGTGTAATCAAACGGCTGCCCGTTATTTGTTTTTAGTAAGAGCACACTATAATCAATTGCTGGTACTTTCATCTGTGCGTTAGCTTCCTCGATATTAAACACTAAACTGTTGACATCTTTTACATCGCCGCTTTCGGTAAAGATATTTGAAATAATATTTTGAACAACGCCTAGTTTTTTAACTTTTGCCGGCGGCGAGATGTAGATCGGCATACTAAAATCAACACTGCACACGTCAATATCAGAATCAACGCCTTGCGGAATACTTCTAGAAGTAAATGTGGTGTTGGTAAGGTAGACTGCGCTTAGGCTGGTCCAGTCGATATAATTATCAGTGGTTTGTATTTCGAGACTAGGGCTGAATAACACTAGTATCTGTTCTAGAAGTTGTAATTTTTGATCTGTGTTAGATGTCCACAAATCGCAACGCATAGTTAACGTGAACGGCGTTGGCATTAGTCTTTCGATAGTATAAGCACCGCCTTGATTACCCGAATACTGAGGATGTCCGTCGCTGTCAAATGTATAGTCTCTCTCTCTTACATTTACCTTGCTTACAAAAGAAGGATCGCTCAGTCTCGAATTATCTAATTCAAGGCCTGTAATGTAGCATGCCATTCTAGGCACAGTAGGCATTTTATTTTCAGAATTATCTTTGATAATATTAGCAACCTGTCTTGTAAGATCTCCATACATTACAGGAACAGTCTTTTGTGTACCGTCGCCCGCTTCGGTCTTAAAACCAATAAAAATACGCATAAATTGTGTAACGTATCTGCGTATTTGTCCGTCGTAGAAAAAATCACTCATTATTCGTCAGCCTTGGGTTTTAGAGCTTGTGATAAACTTTGTTTTTCTTTAACTTCTTTTCCGTTAATTGTATTAACATTGTTATTGTTAATGAATGTGGATTTTTGGTTGCTTCTTGGCTGCTTCCCTTCGAATCGCGCACCTTCTTCGACATCGCTTGGGCCTAGGTTACTCATTGTCATTCGCACATCGTCCTCGATTTTAATCCATCTTTTCCCGTCAAATCTAAACAATCTATTAGGAAGATAGTCGGTCCTTAGTGCAAATTGTCCTTCTACGGGGTTAAGTGGAAAGCTTATCCCGCTTGAAAATGGAGCCCCGTTTGCAGGAATAGCATCGTCGGTTAAATATCCGTCGTAAGCATTGCCCTCCGGCGACGCATAAACAGTATCTGCTTGATACGCCATATAAATAGGCTCGCCGTTTTCGTCTAACAGAATATTTCCTTCTGCATCTGTACTAGGAATTAACTGCGTATCGAGATCCGCGCCAACAATTTCCGCTCTGCCATCTTCGTCGGGCTGTAGTGTATAAAACCGCTGTGTATCATATCCGGCCTCCGGGGCGTCTGCTTCTGCTTGGTTCAACACAGCCTCTGTTATTTGCATCTCTTTTTCATAGGTGCTCATAAGTTCTCGCAAAGTGTCCGCTGGGCGGTAGTATTGTGAAGATCCTTCGCCGGCCGGGTCTACTCCCTGTACTGGTTCCGTTACTATATATTTTTCGCCGTCAGATCCTAATACAACATCATTTGGTTGGTATTGTATATTGGGATTCCAAGCCCCTTGGAAATCTTCTTCGTTTGCAAGATTATCTAGTATATCTTTGAATTCTTGACTATCCACAAGCGGAACACATTTTGCTCTATAAAGATGGGGATACCACAATGCACTGAATCCCTCCGCCGCCCTGTTTACGTCTTCTATAACATAAAATCTCTTTAGCGCAAATTGTAGATCGTTAATTCCGTGCTCGTCCTTTAAATGCGGGAGCTCTATAACATCCCCCGGAATGATTTTGCGTGCAAGTTTTTCTACAGTGTCGTTAATATGAAATGTTATAAAAACCACATCATTCTGTAAAAATAACCCAAACTGGCTAAGATTAAAATCGATATCGTTTACGTTATAAATTCCGCGCAGTTGATAGATATCCTGAGAATATTTTCTGTCTCTATTTTCTAAAAATAGCAAATCTTGAATATTGCCTACAGCATCTTGTTGATAGCTGGGAGTAGATGGAGTGTCACTGCCCTGCGAATCGCCCGGGCCTATATATTTGTGCACTAACACATCTGTCCCGCCAACTTGAAACTGTTCCCAGACGACCTTGTCGTAGAAGTTATAGTCGTTTCCTTTTTCTGGACGGTATAAGCTTAGGCGCGGAATAGCTGTTCTCCTTGTGTCTTATATTTATCGTACGGATAAATACTAGCATGAGCCAAGTTGACACGCTAAAGCAGGACGTATTTGATTATTGCCGATTTAATTTAGGCGACGGTATGATAGATGTGGAGTTAGATCCGCAACACTATCAAACCGCATTAGAAAAAAGCCTAGGCGTATTCCGCCAGCGTGCCGACAATGCAGTAGAAGAAAGCTATGCATTCTTATACCTGCAGGAAGATCAAAACGAGTACTTTCTACCAAACGAAACACAGCAGGTTCGACAGATCTTTAGGAGGAGCGTTGGATCAAGAAGCGGCGGCGGAACCGGCGGAACTGTGTTTGAACCATTTAACCTTGCCTACACAAATACCTATTTGTTGAGTTCTACAAACATGGGTGGCCTATTAACATACGAATTATATGCAGGCTATCAAGAGCTTGTTGGCAAAATGTTTGGTAGTTATATCAACTTTGTGTGGCATCCGCACAATAAAAAGTTAATTATACAACAGAGGCCAAGAGGCACGGAATTAGTAATGCTGTGGGTATACAACGAAAAGCCCGACGAGGTGATACTAACAGATGTTTATTCAAGACAGTGGATTAAAGATTATACACTTGCCAATTGCAAAATGATTTTAGGACAGGCTAGAGAAAAGTTTGCTTCCATAGCAGGTCCTCAAGGAGGCACTGCACTAAACGGAGCCAGTCTTAAGGCAGAAGCAGTAGGCGATATGGATAGACTAACAATGGAGCTAACTACTCAAGTAGCAGGCGGACAAGGTTATAGTTGGATAATAGGCTAATGAAAGCAGAAGAATTCATCGCAGAAAACGAAAGCATCACAGAGTTTAAAAGAGCGTTTAAACGCACAAAATCCGGCGCTGGCCGATTAAAATTCCGTTGTCCGACTGGACCTCGAAAAGGACGCGTAGTATCAAAACCGTCAGATTGCTTTAAAGCACCTGATCCTGCCAAAGCTGCAAAAATGCGTCTTACTCGTCGACGAACTGGTATACGTCAAGCAAGGAAGGCACGTAGAACCAAACGAGTAAATCCTTTTGCAAAATTAGTAAAACAGCTTAACAAAAGAATGTCTTGACTTTAACACTAGGGTTGTTATAATAGTTCTTTAAGGAGAACAATAATGATCGTAGGCATTTGTGGTTTTATAGGTTGCGGCAAAGATACCGTAGCAGACTATCTTATCAATCAACACGAATTTAAAAAAGAAAGTTTTGCTAGCAGCCTTAAAGATGCTGTTTCTGCAATTTTCGGCTGGGATCGAGAAATGTTAGAAGGGAGAAGCAAGGAAGCTAGATTGAAACGAGAAGAAATCGATACGTGGTGGGCTGATAAATTGAATATGCCTACGCTGTCGCCTCGCTGGGTTTTGCAATACTGGGGAACAGAAGTGGCGCGCAGGACCTTCCACGACGACATTTGGATCCGAAGTCTTGAAAAAAAGCTGCTAGTCAGCGAGACGAATGTTGTAATTGCCGACTGCAGGTTTCCTAACGAAGTAGCTTCTATACGGCAAGCCGGCGGTCACTTAATTTGGGTTCAGCGCGGCCAACACCCCGAATGGATCGACGCTGCACGTGCCGCTAGTAACGGCGAAGTATGGGGTCTAAACAAAATGAACGAACTACAGGTACACAGTTCAGAGTGGAGTTGGCTAAGTACTGATTTTGATTTTGTAATAAAAAATAATGGTGATCTGCCTCATCTGTACAAGCAGATCGAAGACTTTCTAGAAGTCGGCGACTAAGTCTCCCTGACGCCATGTGGTTTCTACATAAGCTAACTCTATCCTGCAGTTAGCACACACTGTTTTAAGATTGCCTCTTCTGCAATTATCAAGATTGCCGTCGACATGATAAACTCGAAAAACCTCATTGCAGGTTGACCTAAATCCGCATTTGTCGCAATAATCTTTCAGCCTGTAACCTAATCTATACCATTTAGGCACACCGTGGTTTAGACCGCGCTTCATGCACACTTCGCATTGGCTCCTATAAAATATTCTGCCATTTTTCTTATAGTTTATAGCGCGGGGCCTGGCCCCGCATTTACATAGTGGTCTCATGTGCGTATTTAACCAACCGCACCTTTTCTATCCCTTTTAGATGTTGATATACGGGCAATTTTTGTTTTTCGCACTAAATACAAGAACAAACTATTACCAGGAGAGATGGGAATGGCACTACAGTCACCGGGCGTTGAAGTAAACGTCATTGATGAGAGTTTTTATACTCCAGCTGCACCAGGTACAACACCATTAATTGTTGTTGCTACAGGTGAAAACAAATCCAATGCCGCTGGATCGGGCACAGCACGAGGCACACTAGCATCGTCGGCAGGAAACGCATTTAGAGTAACAAGTCAAAGAGAACTTGTAGACCTGTTTGGCGTTCCTTTCTTTGAGAAGTCCCCAAGCGGCACACCTATTCACGGTTCGGAAAGAAACGAATATGGCTTGCTAGCAGCTTACAGTATGCTAGGAGTTATTAACTCTGCATTTATTGTAAGAGCGGACGTTGACCTCGACTCGCTGGAAGGACAAGCAGAAGCTCCGGGAGCGAACCCAGATGACGGAACATGGTGGGTAGACACTCGCGCAACGCGTTTCGGAATCCAGCAGTGGAATGGTGCTCCTGTTAGCACAACAGGCGGCCAGAAATTTGTTAACAAGGTACCGACTGTTTTAACAGACAGAGACGCAAGTAAAATTGAAGGTTCTAGTTATGGCCGTAGGCCTAAGCCTAGTGTAGGGTCAATTGGCGATTACGCTGTCGTATTTGAAACTGTAGACGGCGGCAGCGGGTTTGCGGCAAATCGTGAAACAGCAAGAATATATTTTAAAAGCGCAGGTAATACACAAGCAGGAGTTGCTCCTGGTGAGTGGGTACTAGTCGGGTCCCCACAGTGGCGCGCAAGCTGGCCGATCATTGAAAGTTCGAGTGTAGTAACTGGCACACTTGACAGCGATACGTTTACAATAAACGGCCAAACTATAACCATTAATGGCAGCGATTCGCTAGACGACGTTGTAGCTACTATTAACGGCACACCTGTTCCTGGTGTTACAGCAAAAAATGTTAACTCCGTTCTTAAGCTATATTATGACGGCGCACAAGAAAGCGGTAATGCTATAACACTTACTGGAACTGGACTAGCACAACTAAATCTAACAGCAGGTACGTATAACGGCGTAGAGTTAGAGCAGGCTCCACACACTAGTGTTCCTACATGGAAAGCAGGCGACGAGAATCGACCAACGGGTTCGGTTTGGTTAAAAACAACAGATCCTAACCTAGGAGCACGCTGGAGAATTAAGCGCTGGAGCAACGAAACCACATCATGGGTAGAATCAAATGCTCCTCTATATTCATCGCCTAGCGCTGCACTATTTGGGCTAGACCGAGCAGGCGGCGGCAGCAACATTCCTTTAGATAGTTTGTTTGTTCAATATAATGCAAATTATAACAGCGGGTACGACGAAACGCCTTCTACAACAACATTTAGAGTGTACTATAGAAGTGCTGTAGGCAATACAGTTGCAACGTCTGCAATTATTGAAGAAAACACATTTACTGCTGGAACAAACACGTTCAGCTTAAGAGAGAGCTCAAATGGTGAGCAAGATCTAAGCCCAGTAATAGAAGTTACTTTTCAAGCATCAGCAGGCGCCGATGACGCGTTCACAATTGCAGGTGCAATTAACGCTGCCGGCTTGACGCACGTAGAGGCAAGCGTTACAGACGACAACAGAATAACTATTTCGCATAAGCAAGGTGGAGATATTAGATTAATCGACGATACGGCAAGTCTTGCAAATATTTTTACACCGTATTCGATTGATGACGGGTCCGGAACTGCAAACTTCTATCAGTTACCACAAGGTGCGTCAAGCGACTCAACAGGGCAAATTGTTTATCTAATTTCAAACTGGGAGCCGCTGGCGTCAGAAGATTTTAAAGCAAGCCCAGACGACCCAACAAACGAGCCGGCAGATGGCCAGCTTTGGTATAACCCGGAGTTTAGTGAAGTAGATGTTATGTATCACAACGGTACTACCTGGGTAGGATATCAGTATGACGGCGGTGATCTAGTTAACTTTGGAGCAACTGCATTTCCAAACACAGATCCTAACGGCCCGCAGGTTTCGGCCACCGAACCTACGAAACAAAGTGACGGCACTCCGCTAGTCGACGGTGATCTTTGGATTTCCACAGCAAATATAGATGACTTCCCTGATATCTACCGTTATAACTTCGAATTAAAAGAGTTTGTACAGCTAGATACTACAGACCAAGTCACTGAAGATGGCGTTCTGTTTGCTGATGCAAGATACGGAGTAGACGGACCAACCGGAAACACTGCAGCGTCAATAAGAGACCTACTAAAGTCTAACTTCTTAGACTTTGATGCTCCGGATCCTGCGCTATACCCTAGGGGTATGCTATTGTTTAACACTCGCAGAAGCGGCGGTAATGTAAAACGTTATCAAGATAATTATGTTGATACAACAGCAGATAATCCTCGCCAAAACGACGAAAGTATGCAAAATTATGCAACAGATCGCTGGACAACTGCGTCACCAAATCAAGAAGACGGCAGAGGCAGTTTTGGCAGATACGCTCAGAGAGTTGTGGTCACGCAGGCTCTCAAGAGTGTTATCGACACCAGCCAGCAGATACGGGACACAGAAAGAAGAAACTTCAATCTAATTGCATGTCCTGGCTATACAGAAACAATGTCGAACCTAGTTAACCTTAATATTAGCAGGGGACTAACAGCCTTTGTTATAGGCGATACTCCGTTTAGACTACCAGACGATGCAACATCAATAAGCTCTTATGCTACAAACGAAAACCTTGTTGTAGATAACAGCGAAGACGGTCTTGTTACATTCGACGAGTATCTTGGTGTATTTTATCCGAACGGGTTTACTACTGACCTAAGTGGAACAAATGTTGTAGTTCCTGCATCACACATGATGCTAAGGACTATTGCATTAAGCGACAATGTTTCGTTCCCGTGGTTTGCGCCTGCAGGGACAAGACGAGGCGGTATTACCAATTCGACTGCTGTCGGGTATATTGATGCCGAGTCCGGAGAGTTCCAAACAGTTGCTCTTAATGAAGGCCAACGCGACACACTATACGTGAATAAAATCAATCCTATTCCGTTCTTTGTTGGCGTTGGACTAGTAAACTACGGCCAAAAAACAAGAGCTCGTAATGCTAGTGCACTTGATAGGATAAATGTAGTTAGACTAGTTGCATACCTTAGAGGGCAGCTTGATAGATTGGCTAGACCTTACGTGTTTGAGCCTAATGATCAAATTACAAGAGACGAGATAAGAACAGCAGTAGAGAGCCTATTGTTAGAACTAGTAGGACTAAGAGCTATAGGCGACTTTGCAGTAGTGTGCGACGAAAGCAATAACACGCCGGCAAGAGTTGACCGCAACGAACTATATGTTGATATAGCAATAGAACCTATAAAGGCCGTGGAATTCATTTATATTCCGTTGCGCGTACAGAACACAGGAGAAATTTAAAAATGCCAATTACCTCGCTTAACAATTTAGGTGTACCTACCGAAGGCGGCAACCAAGTTCTGCTAATGCCGAAACTGCGCTATAGATTTAGAGTAGTGCTTACCAGTTTCGGCGCAGAAGCCTCAACTGAGCTAACTAAGCAAGTTGCAGATGTTACCCGTCCTACAGTAAACTTTGAAGAAATGGAAATTCCAGTTTATAACTCAAGGGTTTATCTTGCAGGTCGTCAACAGCTAGAAACCATCACACTTACATTGCGTGATGACGCTACCGGACTTGTACAAAAGTTAGTAGGACAACAACTTCAGAAGCAATTTGACTTCGTTGAACAGGCGTCCGCAAGGAGTGGTATTGATTATAAATTCACAACAAGAATTGAAATTCTAGACGGCGGCAACGGTGCTAATACACCGGTTGTGTTAGAAACCTTTAATCTTTTCGGATGTTTTGTGCAAAATGCTAATTATAACGAATTGGCATATGATTCTAACGAACCAGCAACTGTTGCACTTACAATACGATTTGACAACCTTGAACAGTTTGCAGCCGGCGAGACTGAAATTTCAGCAGTTGGCGGAATAGGAGCTGCAGTTGGACGTTCGATTGCTTCAGAAGCTGCAACAGGCGCAGGTTCTGTAGAGTAAAGAGTTTAACAACTAAAGAAAAAAGCCTAGAAATTTCTAGGCTTTTTTTATGACTAAATATTGTTATGGCAAATAAGTTTACAAGATTCCTATCCGGTTTAGGAAAAGGAGTAGTTAGCCCGAGAGGTACGCCTAGCACCTATCAGCATGCATCTCGTCTTTTTATCGATGACAATTTTAGATTAGCACCCAGAACAAAATTTAATTACTTTGTAAAATTTGAGTTGGACCCCACTGCCTTAAAAGCACCAGAATTTGATAGAGGAAAAATAGAAGAGGCTGGCTTATTAGTAAAAAATCTGCAGTTGCCTAGTTTTAGTTTTGACACTGTTACAAAAAATCAATACAATAGAAAAAAAATCCTTTATAAAATGATCAATTACGATGCCCTTTCTTTGTCGTTCCACGATGACAACAATGGCGTAACTAATGCACTTTGGGCAATCTATTACGGATACTATATTGCAGATAGGAACTTGCCAGCAAGTGCATATACTGCAAACAAATATACACCAACATCAAAAGAAGAAAATTTCAGTTTTAGATACGGGCTGGATAATAACATATCAGCGCCGCTAATTAAAAAAATACACCTGTACACAATGAGCAGACAGCGTTTTTTAAGTTACACTCTTGTTAATCCTAAAATTACCAAGTGGAGTCACAGTGACATGGACTATTCTCTGTCAGAGCCTGCTCAAAATCAAATGACTCTTGAGTTTGAAGCTGTTCAGTATGGCGGCGGTCGAGTAGATTTTAATAATCCGCCGGGGTTTGCTAATTTGCATTACGACTCTGCTCCTTCTCCGTTATCTGTAGCCGGCGGCGGTGTAGCGTCACTGACTGGCGCCGGCGGCGTATTAGACGGCATGGAACAGATTTTTGGAGCTGTTTCCGACGGTACTGCATTTGGTAGCCCGGCCGGCGCAATTGGCACTATTGCTAAAACAATAAACACATACGAAAATATAAAGGATTTAGATTCAGACAGTCTAGCACAGGAAGCAATTGGTATTCTGTCCAGTCCACAGAGCATTGATACAATTTCCAATACAATTAGCGGAGTTGCCGGAGCAGTGTTTCCAAAAAACAACACATCAGAAACACCAACACAGGCCACCCAAAAACGAATAGCGCCGCCGGGAATTCAATAAGATGGCATCTAACTTACCACCGCAGGAACTAAACGACACTGGCGCTGCTACTAGACTGTTCTTCGACCAGTACGGCGCAAAACCCAACGAATACAAAGCGGTAGAAGTCGACGCTACCGTTGCATTTTTCGAAGGAGCAGGGTTCGATAAAGATGCATCGATTGTAGCTGCAATTACTCTTTTACAGCAGGCAAAAAGGGAAGCCACAAATATATTTGAAACCTTAGACACCCTTAACAGATTACCCAGTGTAAAGCTAAGCCAATTGGTAGCTGAGATACTAAACAATAAACGAGTACCCACATCGGCATTAGGATTTAGAACAGAAACAAATACAAACCTTAAAGCTAGAGAGATTTCTGCTTAATGCCTAAATTTGCGCAAGGGAAGTTTACACCTAAAAATCCCGACAAGTATGTTGGCACACGTAATCCTCATGCTAGATCGAGTTGGGAATTTGTTTTTATGAAAATGCTCGACGAACACCCCGGAGTAGAAAGCTGGGCAAGCGAAAGCGTGCAAATACCTTATAGAGATCCGCTTACAGGAAAGCAAACCATATATGTTCCAGATTTTTTTGTAGTGTATAAGAATCGCACCGGTGCGAAAAAAGCAGAACTAGTAGAAGTAAAGCCCAGTAATCAAACTATTCGAGAAAAGGTAGGCAGAAGTAGATACAATCAAGAGCAATATGTAAAAAATCTTGCCAAGTGGGAGGCAGCGACGGCTTGGTGTAAGCAGCAAGGAATAAAGTTCCGAGTAATAAACGAAGGGGATATTTTCCATCAAGGCAGCAAACGGAAATAAGTATACATATGACAAAAAAGCTAGAAGAGATATTTGACCTAGAAAACAAAGACCAGGCAGATCAAAAGACAGAAGAATCAGCATCTTCGTCAGAACCGGTTCACAACCAGGTTAAAAGCCTAGACGACAGTTACGCTGCAGTTAAAGAAATTACACGCGATCTTCCTGCTGTTACCGAATTGGATGAAATCGACGATTCTGAATTAGACCATCTTGCAACTAAATCGGAACAAGCGTACGATGATCTTATGGATTTAGGCATGAACGTTGAAGTTAGATACAGCGGAAGAATTTTTGAAGTTGCAAGCTCTATGATGAAAAATGCAATTGATGCAAAAACTGCGAAGGTAGATAAAAAACTAAAAGCTGTTGATGCTAAATTAAAAAAATATAAAATAGATAAAGATAACGCATCCGACAGCGATGATGTTATAAGTGGCGAGGGTTATGTTGTGACTGACCGGAACGAATTGCTTAAAAAATTAGGCGGAAAGGAATAAATACACTTATGAAAAGTTTTAAAGATTATCTTGCCGAAAGCAAGAAATATTATAGTTTTAAGGTAAAGATAGCAGGCGACCTGCCTGAGAATTTTAAAGAAAGTTTAAAAACCAGGCTAGAAAGATACGAGCTTACTACTCTCGAACAAACAGGAAAAACACCTATACAGAAACTTCCTAGAGACTTTCCAGAGATGGAAAATTCTGAAGTAACTATGTTCGAAGTTATTACCGAATATCCGGTTAATGCGCCTCAAATTGAAACTGAACTACGAGAAATTGGCATAGAACAAACTCGATTTAGAGTAAGAACGCCGACCCAAGAAGCAGACATAGAATTAAGTAATGAAGATTCTGAAAACCTTTCAAGCGATGCACTATTAACAGATCCAGAGTACAAAGAGTCAACCGGCACAACCGGCACGGATTACTTTGGCGATGATTACAACACAGGATTCCTTAAAGATCTTCAAGCTGCTACAGACGAACGCAAAAAAGAACTAGACCAAAAAGAAGATGCTAATATCTACAAAGATAAAAACGAAAGCATCAGCGCAAAATCACCAGTTGGGAGTACCTAATGGATTTAAATAATCTACTATCTAAAATTGATGCCATCGATAGTGCATCAAATAATGTGCAGGAAAAGAGCACGATAACAGAAGCAGAAATGCCGATAGCACCTTTAGAACCTCGGCCTTCTATGAACGTAAACATGGTAGCAACCGGCGCCGAAGGCATGGCAGAGCTGTTAAGTCTAATATCTAATTTTAATGCAGACACTCCCAATCAAGAACCGACAGCGCTGCAGATATCAGACGAAACAGAAGAAACTGACGAAGCGTATGCTAATGCACCTGAGCCGGAAGAAAAAGACATTGACTATATGACTAATAAGCTTGCAGGCGGGATGAACAAGCCGAAAAAAACATATGATATTGTCTCAAAAGGGGATAACCCAATGC
>Ga0209937_1000038_pt1 | contig 46475 bp, 46 predicted proteins | sample SalPon1_B_H2O_MG_FD_185699 | JGI IMG/M metagenome (GOLD analysis project Ga0209937, IMG submission 185699) | Salt pond water microbial communities from South San Francisco under conditions of wetland restoration - Salt Pond MetaG R1_B_H2O_MG... | ecosystem: Environmental > Aquatic > Non-marine... | reverse complement strand
TCTTTTTCTCCACTCTACAAATAAGCTTGGAGAAAAAAGCGGTTCAGTCACAAAATCATCTAAACCGAGGAAAAACTGCATGTAAGGATTTTCTTCGATGATCTGAACAGTTTGTTCATCACTTAAACAAAGTTTATGTTTAATGATAAGACTACCGATAACGATCCTTGGGTTAATAGCGGTTCTTCCCATGTCTGGAAAATATTCAGAGAATATTTTAACACGATCATCCCATGGAAAATGATAAGCAAGTTTTATCCATATATTATTTTGATCTAATTTCATTTGGCAAAGATTACCAAATTCTTCAAATTAAAGCTGAAATTGAGAAGTGTATTGTATCATATGCAAGGTTATTGTATAAATATACGATTTTCCTTGCATATAAAGTGTTAAAAAATCAATTTATTTTACTAAATTTCAATATGTTGTGACAGAATGAGTAGAGTCTAATTAAACTTTGTTCTAAATCGCTTAAATTCAACAAAAAATAGTTGAGCTTAAATAAAGCTCAACTATTTTAAAGATTGAAAAATGTAAAAGGTAATTACATCTTGCCTTGGATAATCCTAAATTCAGTTCTTCTGTTAGCTTTGTGTTTAGATTCAGAACATTGAACACCATCTGAGCACTCATTAACAAGCTGAGTTTCACCAAAACCTTGTGATTTTAAACGCTCTCTTGCAATACCATTAGTAACAAGATAGTTAACAACACTTTGGGCTCTCTGTTGAGATAGAGACATATTATAGTCAGCATTACCTCTAGAATCAGTATGAGAACTGATTTCTATATTAAGCGCTGGTTTTTCTTTCATCAATTTAAGTAAATTATCATCAATTACTTGTTTAGATTCATTAGTTATTCTAGCACTGTTATATTCATAAAGTATAGGAAGGATGTTACTGCTGTTGACAAGTCCACAGTCAATCTCTTCCCATTTTGTCATACCTCCTTTTTGTACGAGTCGTGTTTTAGTAATCGTTCTTGTTACTTCAGGGATCGTTTTAGTAGTGGTTTTAGCCGGCTCATCAATCACTATTTTCTTGATAGTTTTATACTCAGCAGGGATTACTTTTTCTTCAACTCTTGCTGGTGTTTTAACTACACGTTTCTTAAAAGTTCTTTTCTTCTCCGGAATAGGCACATCTTCAGTATATGCATCTTTATCTAACTTTTTTTGTTGAATAACCTCAACCTGCTCAGGATATTCAACATAACAAGCATACATACAATCTTCTTTGTCTTCAGATTGACAGTTTTCAAGCATTTTATATTCCCATCTACCTGTTTTGGGGTAAACTACAGTTTCTTGAGAATCATTTACAAAAGTAGCTGGAATAGCTTTTAACTTTTTAGCCTCTTCTTTAGATATGAATTCTACTTCAACAGTTTCATAAACGGCTGGAATATAAGTATATTCCTTTGTTTCTTCTTTCACAACTACTTTTTCCTCTACTTCTTTATATGTAGGAGGTATAGTTTCAATAACTGTGTAAGCCTCTTCTACTACAAAAGTTTCTTCGTACTCTTCAAATTTATCAGGCGTAATACACTTAACATAACATTTTCCGGGATCGCCTTCCTTAGGAAGTTGTTGCCCAAATGCCGGAGCAACAGCTAAAATCAATATGATTTTAAATAATAATAATTTTTTCATTTTATAAATAGTTAAAATTGAGAAGCAAATATAATTTTTTTAATTGATGTTGAGTCATTTTAGTCTTGTTACTTTTATATTAAATCTTGAAACTTGAGTCTCCTATCTTAGTTGGGAACGGCCAAATTATTTTGCCGAAAAATAATTTTTAGATAGTTTAGTATGTTTTTTAAAGTATTTTTGTTTTTAAAAGCTGATTATGAATTTTAATAAAGGTTTTTCTATTGCTTTAATTGCTTTTTCTTTAAATACATTTGCTCAATCTGATATTCATATTAATAACATAATAAAGAAAAATGAACTTGCTGTTTTTGATAGTCAACCCTTAATATTATTGGATTTTTGGGCAACTTGGTGTGCGCCATGCGTTCCGGCTACTCAACAACTCGAAATTTATCAAAAACAACTTAAAAATGATGTCTTTATGTTGGCGCTATCTGATGAGCCTTTTGGCAAGATTTCAAACTATCTAAAAAAAATCCCTATACATATAGCTGTAGCTAGAGCTAAAGTAAAAAAATATAAAATACCTTATAGACCTTTTACAGTTATTTTAAACAACAAGGCAGAGGTTGTTTGGAAGGGCAAGCCCGGAAACCTTAATGTAAATCGGCTCAAAAAAATGGCTAAGGCTCAACAAAAAGTAAATTATAGCCTTGATGATCTATTTTCTTTTCAAAAAAGAGAAAAGCCAAAACCAAAGATCAACTATAAGGAAACAGAAGATGTTGTAGTGAGCCTTTATCATAAAAATGACTTCAAAGCATTATATCAGTCTAATGGACGAATGCTGTTTAAAGGTTCTGTTATTAAACTCTTAGGTCATATTCTTGAAATACCTACTTCATCGATCATAATGCATGAAAGTTTTGATATTGACTTTTCAAGTAAAGTTAGCATCTGGAATGAGCGTAAGCATTTATTATTGCATGAACTAAAAGATCAATTTAATTTAAAATTAGAACAACAAAAATCCCCTGAAAAGGTTCATCAATTTAAAATAACAAATCCAAAAAAACTCTGGGATAAAGATCAAATAAAGTGGGGAAAAGAAATTAACTCTAAGTTTTTAGTCACGGAAGACCGTATTAAAGCGGATAATTACAGCATCCATCATTTTGCTGTATTGCTTACTAATGTAAAAGGTAAGCATTTTGTTTATGAAGGAGACGATAAAAGTTTATATGATTGGAACCTGCATTTCCGTTTTGATCAACTTATGGAAGAAGAGCTTTCTTATGAGTTTGGTATAGAATTGATCAGTCAAAAAAAACAAGATCAATTAAAGTATTTAGTTAAAACCCGAACAAAAGGAAATTAAACGTTTTGAGCTATACTTTTATTCACCGTTAATAATTTGTGAGCGAAATTGAGGGTTTCCTCTAACCATCCTCAGTATGTTATTGTGGAAAATGGTTTGTTTTGACCGCGATCTGTTCAATCTGTATGAATACTCTTCTAAATATAATACCCCTACAAAATCGTTCCAGTTTTTAGCTTTTAAAATTAAAACTCCGCGTTCTGCGGTGTTCTTGGATAAGGGATCACGTCGCGGATATTGCCCATACCGGTGACGAATTGCACCAATCTTTCAAAACCCAAACCAAATCCGCTATGCTCGCAACAACCGAACTTACGCAACTCTAAATACCACCATAGGTCTTCTTGTGGGATATTGAGCTTGTTCATTTTATCTAACAAAACATCATGGCGTTCTTCCCGCTGTGAACCACCTACGATCTCACCAATTCCGGGAAAAAGCACGTCCATAGCGCGAACGGTTTTCTCATCGTCATTTAGTCTCATGTAAAACGCTTTGATATCAGCAGGATAGTCAAATAAAATGACCGGACATTTAAAATGCTTTTCCACCAGATAACGTTCGTGCTCACTTTGCAGATCAGCGCCCCAATCTTCAATAACGTATTTGAACTTTTTCTTTTTATTGGGTTTGGAATTCTTCAGGATATCTATGGCTTCCGTATAGCTAACTCGCTTAAACGGATTATCGATCACAAAACGGATCTTTTCTAATAAACCCATTTCTGAGCGTTGCTGTTTCGGTAAGCCAGCTTCTTCTTTCTGCAAGCGATCATTTAGGAATTCCAGATCTTCCTTGCAGTTTTCATAGACATAACGCGTTACATATTGGATGAATTCCTGCGCGATGTCCATATTGCGATCCAAATCGCAAAACGCCATTTCCGGCTCGATCATCCAGAATTCGGCCAAGTGACGAGATGTGTTGGAGTTTTCCGCTCTAAAAGTGGGTCCGAATGTATATACATTGCTCAGTCCCAGAGCATAGGTTTCTGCTTCCAGTTGGCCGCTCACCGTCAAGTTCGTGGGTTTCCCAAAGAAATCTTTTTCAAAATCGACTTCACCATCTTTTTTAGGAACGTCATCTAAGTCAAAATTGGTCACCTTAAAAGATTCGCCAGCGCCTTCCGCATCAGATTGGGTGATGATCGGCGTATGCATGTAATAAAAGTCGTTTTCATTAAAGTATTGATGCACGGCAAATGAAAGCTTAGAACGCAGCCGCATCACAGCACTCATCGTGTTCGTTCTGACGCGGAGGTGAGCCTGTTCGCGGAGTTTCTCCAGACTGTGTTTCTTAGGTGAAAGGATCGTCTTCTTTACATCGTCTGGTTGAGCCGGCGCATTGATCTTAACATCAGTAACCTGAATTTCAACAGCTTGTCCTTTCCCCTGGCTTTCTACTAAAGTACCTTTCACTTCAATGGCGGAACCTATTGTTATTTGCTCGATGATATCGGAATCAAATTGCTTATGATCGATCACACACTGAAGATTGTTCAGCGTGGACCCATCGTTCAGCGCGATAAAGCGATTGCTCCTAAAGGCTTTTACCCAGGCTTTTACAGATATCTCTTGTTGAAGTGGTTGTTGATAAAGGACCGCTTTGATGTTCATACCGGAAAAATTTCAAAATTTCGGCAAATATAGCTTTTTCAATATTGAAGCCACAATCCTACTCTGGTTCTTCCTTGTCCTTTTTCTTTTGATAATAGTTCGTCCTAAAATCCCGCTTTTCCCGGTTGAACCGCTTATTGCGATTGCGTTTGTTGTTCTGAATGACCATCAGGAATAGCAACAGGATCAACACCACTAAACCGATCAATTGCGTTAAAGGAGAAAATTGTTCAAGCATAGTTCAAAAATACTATTTTCTACAAACGTATCCTAAAATGTTGTTTTTCAATACCTGTTCTGAAAAACAGGAAACCAAGCTCAAAGGTATCTATACTGATGCTGATATTTTCCGATTGACAGATCTCCTTCCAGGCTTGCGTCATCCCTTTTGACCAATACAGATCATCTAGTACTAACAAACTACCAGCGTGAAGATGTGCCGATAATTTGTTAAAATAGCGCCAGGTAGCATCGTAGGTATGATTCCCGTCGATGATGACAAGATCAAATTGCACTTTCTTTTCCAGCCGATCAAGATACGTGTCAAAATCTACATTTTCTGTTGCGATCACCTTATCAACCTGATATTGCTGAAACAGATCTCGTGCTACCTTTAAACTATTCGGACAAGCTTCAATCGTAGTTAGATTCCCGATTTTTGGCAAGCTCATCGCCAAACTCCCTAATCCTAAGGAAGTGCCTAATTCTAGAATTTGTTGTGGTTGTCTATGCAAGACGATATTCTGTAAAATCCTGGCTTTTTTAGCAGATGCACCAGCCGTTTTTGCCAGGGCTGATTTTTTTCGTTGTGTTCCGGAAAAAACCTGTGAGCCGGCACCCAAATCTTGGATTTTTATGAAGTTGTGATTTTGAAGTAAAGAACGTCGAGCGGATTTCCAATCCTGAAAATGCTTTTTACTTTTTTTCTTATATAAAGCATTGATCACGAAATCATATACAAAATCTGAATGAATCCCATATTGATTGGTTGATTTGGGTAGGAATTTTACATATTCTTTGATGGGATATAATGAGGTCATCTTCAAATTGAATGTTGAATTTCAGTAAGCTATGAAACAACCTGATAATTAGTACATGCTAATTGATTCACCACAGAGGCACAAAGTACACAAAGATTTGAAATGTATAGGTTATTTTTATCATCTTTTACAACGATTTTGCGGTAATATTTATAAATCTTAATTATTTCCAATAACTATCCATCAAAAAGTAAATTAGTTTTCGCCTACCTTTTTTAGAATTTCATTTTTAAGCTTCTCACTAAGCCAGATTCCATTATCACTTAATTCTTTTAAAAGAGGTTTTAAATTTTCAACAAATCCATCAGATTTTGCTCTAGCCAAAATTCCAATTGTTCCAGTTACTTCTAAACCAGCATGTTTTGCATGAAACCTTCCAAGTTTTTCATCTAATATTATTAAATCAGCATTAAATTCTGTTGCTAGTACAATTGATTCTGCTTCTCCGGCGTCTAAATCTAGAAAATATTTAATCGCTTGTATGTCTTGTATTTCTTTGATTTTAATCCAGTCAACACTTGATAAATCCTTATAGTATTTTTTTGATCTTCCAGCTTCAATCTCTTTATATACCTCAGCTGGAATATATATTTGTTAATATAATTTTTGTAATAATTCTAGTTTATCTAATTTTAATAAAGATAAAATTGGTGTGGTGTTTGAAACAATTTTAGGCATTTACGATATCTTCATCTATATCTTCTGAATCATATCCTTCAAAGATAGATACTTTATATTGGGCAAGTAATTCAAGAAAAGTAAGCCGTGATATGCCTAAAACTTTTGCTGCCATACCTGATGAGACTTTACCTAGTTCATATAGTTTTACTAGAGAACTTGTTTTCATCTCAGAAGTGAATTCTTTACCATTGAGCTTTAAAGCATTTGCTAATGATTCCGGATATTCTATATATATTTTCTCATCCATAATTGATACAAATATAATTGATTGGCTAATAATTATATAATTATAGCATAGATATTTAATATAAATAGAGTGATATGAAGCGCTAAATCTAGATGTTTAGTATAAACCTAACCTTCCGCTTTTTCAGCCAGCTCCATCCATTCTTCTGTAGTTTGATCTAGTTGAGACTTGATGTCACCTAACTTAACCGACTTTTCTTCAATTTCCTCAGCTTCCATGTCTTTTAAAAAATCAGCTTCTATCGCCTCTTTTTGTTTTTCCAGTTCAGCAATTTTCTTTTCCAGCTTTTTCATCTGCTGCTTTTCCGCATAACTTAAGGCAGACTCTTTAGATGGAACTGTGTTGTTTTGCCTGGTTTTTTTGTCGGCTTTATATTCCGAGCTTTTTTGTTTTTTGAGTGCGTCTTTATAAGATAAATAATCATTGTAATTGCCCGGATAGTCCTTGATTTCCTTTTCGTCAAGCACAAAAAGGTGATCTACGATTTTATCCATAAAGTATCGGTCGTGAGATACGAGTAACACACAACCCGGAAAATCCATCAAAAAGCTTTCTAACACATTTAAGGTGATGATATCCAGGTCGTTCGTTGGTTCGTCCAATATCAAAAAATTAGGATTTTGTACCAAGACCGTACAGAGATAGAGCCGTTTTTGCTCGCCACCGCTGAGCTTTTCTACATAATCATATTGGCGTTTTCGGCTAAATAGAAATCGCTCTAACAATTGTTGAGCAGATAGTTCCCTGCCTTTTTCCAGCGGAATAAAATCACCGAATTCCCGAACCACTTCTATTACTTTTTGACCTTGCTTGATCTCCATACCATATTGCCGGTAATGACCTATAGATAATGTTTCCCCATGAACTACTTTTCCATGTGTAGGCGGAATTTCTTTAGTTATGGTCTTGATCAAGGTTGATTTTCCTGTGCCGTTCTTGCCGATCACACCTACGCGTTCACCTTTTAGGAATTTATAATCAAAATCCCGAAAGAGCACTTCGTCGTCATATTGCTTAGAGATATTATGAAGTTCTATCACTTTACTGCCTAAGCGCTGCATATTAATCGCCAATTCGATCTCGTGATCATCTCGTCTTTGCGATGCTCTTTCCTTGATGGCATGAAAATCTTCTATACGCGATTTAGATTTGGTGGTTCTGGCCTTAGGCTGTTTGCGCATCCATTTTAGCTCCTGTTTATAGAGTTGCTGAGCTTTCTCAGTGGTTTTTTGCTCAATGGCGATGCGTTCTTCTCGCTTTTGTAAATAATATTGATAATTGCCCTGATACGTATGGAGTTCGCCCTGATCAAACTCCAGTATAGTATTACAAATGCGTTGTAAAAAATAGCGATCGTGCGTGACCATGAACAAGGTGAGATTGGCTTTTGAGAAATATTCTTCTAACCATTCGATCATATCCAGGTCCAAATGGTTCGTCGGTTCGTCAACGATGAGCATGTCTGGATTCTTCAAAAGTACTTGTGCTAAAGCTAATCGTTTTTGCTGACCACCGGATAAATGTTTGACCTTTTGATCGAGAAAATGCAGTTGTAATTTGCTTAAAATCTGCTGGTAATCGGTTTCAAAATCCCATGCATTCGTGGCTTCCATTTGATCAAATGCATCTTGATAGGCATCGGCATCTTCAGGGTTTTCCATGGCTTTCTCGTAAGCGCGAATAGCTTTGAGCTGTGGATTATCATCAGCAAATATGGTTTCTTTGACCGTCGCGTTATCATCTAATTGCGGTCGCTGTGGTAAGAAAGCGGTGTTGAGCCCGTTTTTAAAAACGATCTTCCCTTCATCGCATGACTCTTTGCCCATCAGCATGTTCATCAGCGTGGTCTTGCCACTGCCGTTCTTGGCGATCAAGCCGATCTTTTGACCTTCGTTAATTCCAAAGGATATATTGTTAAAAAGCTCGAGATTGCCAAAGGATTTGCCAACTTGCTCTACGGATATGTAATTCAAATTTTTTGTTCAAAAATAGGGTAAAAATTAGAAACCGATTTTAATAAGATCCTTATAAAATTTAACGATAAGTTTACCCTATGGCTATGATCTATGCAATGTAATAAAGCTATTGACCTTCAATTTAATACAAACTCAAGTAAGCGATTTTCGATTTTTGAATGTATTAACTGCGAGTGATCTACTATAGCCAGATTAATTTTTCATTCGACTTGAGTCATTCATTTTAATTGGCTCTTGTCTTGTGTCAAAAACGTCGCTTATAATTACTTGATGTTGGTCAATTCGGTAAATAATTTTATAGTTCCCACTTACTAAATACCTATGACCTTGACACAGTTTTTGAAGATCAAGTTCAATTTGACCGGTTTCAGGATAATCAATAAGTTGTTTTGTTAAAAGAAGTATTTGTTTTCTAATTTTATGAGCAACTTTTCTGGTTGCATTTTCAGCGTAATAATCGAAAATCTTCTTTAAGTTTTCGATTGCAAAGTCGGTCCAAATAATTGTCATTAGTTACCAATTTGCAGACAGTTTTTCTAATTCATCTTGAGTTTTAAAATCACCTTTTTTAAAATCACTTTCAGATCTCTCAATTCTCTGAATCAACTCATCTATTGTAAATGGCATAAGCTCATCATTTTTTTCTTGTTTCTGGAGAATGAACTTTTCAATATTTTTTATTAATTCTTCATCTTGCAATCGAGATAAATAAGATATAAGGTTTAACTTTCTGGTTTGAATATCCATAACAATAAATTTCTCAAAATTATGAAAATTATTTATTTAACTCAATGTAAATCCATTAAATCTACGCTTACTTTTCTTCTTGTATGTATCTTTATCGGTTTACAAGCAAGTGCACAATCAGCCGATACTTTAAAAATTGAACAGAGCTTTGATAAAAATCAGGGACAATGGCAAAGCTACGTCTATATCGGCGCATCAGCCGTAGAGATCGGCGGTCAGACCAAATACAATCCGTTTATTAGCGGTGGTTCACTGGTAAAGACCTTTCAGGTTTCGGATAAATTCTATCTGCGAAGCGGTTTATCTTTTCAATTTTACGATGGCGGTTACGATATTCAGGATCAGGAATTTTCTGAGACCAATACGTTGATCGGTGTCCCGATTTATTCTGATTTTACAATAGGTCATATCGGCAATAAGATACAATCGCTAATCATGCTTGGCGTTGTACCGAAATTCCATGCCTTTCGCACGATCGAGAATTATACGCAAGGTCTGGATGAGACCGAGTATTTTGAGGGTTTTAATTTTGAAACGCGTTTTGGGTTTGGCTTTCGGATCGATACGTCAACTGCTGATAAGTACAGTTCTTTAGACATTTTGCTCAATTTTGCTTTTGATGCCTTTACCGCCGGATATGATGATGATAATGAGTTCAAATTAACCAATTATGGCGTGGTGAATATTGGGTATAATTTTTGAATAGTCTTAGCCATTTTTAAAAAACTTGCTTTAAATTAATTATTTTTGTTATAAATAATTTTGATATGGAAACCATCATCATACATACCGATACTGAAAAAGCAAAAGCCTTAAAGCAATTCTTAGAAGCTTTTGAAGTAGATTATCAAGTAGAAAACGGAGAGAAAAGTCCTTATAACCCTGAATTTGTCAAGAAAATACTTGAACGGTCAAAAAGTGCTAAAGAAGGTAATACGGTTAAATATGATGATAAACTAAGAAAAGAACTTTTTGGTAAATGAATTATAATGTAATTCTTCAAAAACAAGCTTTAAAGGAATAAAAGAAGTTAACGAAATCGGGAAGAATAAACGATATCAATAAGATGTATGAAATTTTAGAAGAATTAAAAACACATCCTACAACAGGAATCGGTAACCCTGAACAATTGAAGTATGATCTTTCCGGTAAATGGAGTAGACGTATCAATAAAAAAGACAGGATTATCTACGAGATCATCGAAGAGCCTGAACGTCTGGTTGTTGTAGTTTCTGCGCTTGGGCATTATGATTGAAATTTTTATTATATTTCAACATTAACTTATGGAAACCATCATCATACATAACAAAAAAGCAAAAGCCTTAAAGCAATTCCTGTAAGCTTTTCAAGTAGATTATCAGGTAGAAAACGAAGATAAAAGTTATTAAAGTACGTAATAATCCTTTTTTAAGGAAAAGAGATCGCTATTAAAGATGATCAAGGAGAAATTTTCTTCGATCAGGAGAAATTTTTTAAAACGGCTTAAATAAAATTTAGAATCTTTTATCCATAAAATCGGGAGAAAATTCATTAAGACTATCTTTAAAAAATTCTCGCTCTGATTTCATTATAGCTTCTAGGCTTGTTTGTAATATTGTGTTTAAACCATCTTCTTTTTTGATGACATCTTCAATAATTTCTGTAATTTACGGTTGTGCAAAGTTCATATATATTGTTTTTTATTCAATCATCTAATATATCAATTTTTAACTTTACATACTTTTTGGGACAGTATCTGACAAAGCCTGCAAAGGATGTAAGTAAACCGACCAGATCACATCATCTGAAATGGCATATTTTACATCTAAGGCCGTATGAAAATTAGCCACTAAAGCGTTTTTGATCTGATTTTCTGATAATTGATCTACTTGTGCGATGGGAACAATGATACGCATGCGGTCCGCATTGGCATCGGCTATACAAATGAGTACCTGGTCATCGATCGTAAATTGCCATTGATCACCGCTTCGTTTAACTTCATAGGCATTTTTCTGAATAATTGAATGCAACCGATCCGGCGTCATAACTTGTGCATAAACGCTCATCAGGAAAAGAAAAGTAAAGAGTGAAAAGAAAAGTTTCATGATCTATTTTATGGATTGGTGGTAGAAACGCTCTTCTATTAACAAGAATATGATCCTATGGATGAAACATTTTTTTATAATTCAATGTTGAATAATGCTAGAGACCTTACAAGTCCGAAATTGTAAATTTCAGTAAGCCTAAACCCCTAACATCAAGAAAACTGAAATGGTTAATTTCTGCAAACAGTAAGTATTGGTAGAATATTCTATTTCATTTTAACAGCAAAACATCAAAATGGCATATTTCGAAGAGTTTATTATTGAAACATCATTACTTGGATTGAATATATTTTTTAGGCGTGATGCCAAATTTCCGTTTAAAAGCAGCGATAAAGTGACTGGAAGTGCTATAACCCACGCTTAAACCGATCTCGTTGACGTTTTGATCGCCCTTTTCCAGGAGTTTCCGGGCAAAGTTCATTTTGTGGTCCAGCAGGAAAGCATAAACGGTTTGGCCGTAGATCTCCTTAAATCCTTCCTTGAGCTTTTTCAGGCTAAGCCCCACTTCATCGGCGAGTTCGCTCAATGTGGGCGCATGGTTCATCCTTTCCAGTAAGATCTCCTTTGCTAATTTTATCTTCCTGACGTTCTCCTCATCGTCCAGAAACGGGCACTGTTCTGTATCGGCTTCAGCCGGACGATCAAAATATAGACTAAAAAGCTCGTAAGCCTTGGCCTTCATGAATATCGGCTCTACCATGGGATGAATCTTCGTGTTGACCATTTGATTGAGCACGATCGTTACCGCTGTGGCATTCTTACGCATCTTATAATATTTCTTTTCCTGCTTCTCATCGCTCAGAAAATCAATATAATTCGTATTTTCAGAAAAAAGTTGATGCAATTTCTTTAAACTAACCAGTATACTAATACAGGTAGAATGCTTTTTTAAGCTAAGGTTTATCGGTAAATGCTGGTTTGGGTTATAAAGTAATAGCGAATGCTCTTCTCCCACAGGAAATGAATAACTCCCTAAGTTGAAATGAAAGACCGCACTCCCTTTAAGACTGAAGTGGAATTGCACCGTGTCATTATAGACTTGATGCATATAACAATATTCCTCTTCTGTACTGTTCGTGCTCAGCAACACCTTAAAACCCTCTTCTAATTCTATTTCACGCGTTGAACCTTTTTCGATATTTTTTAAAAGTTGATTCATGGAATTATGATGGATCTATTTAGATTTATTCTAATTAAAGTAGCTTGTTTCTTTTGATGTCAGTACAAATATAAGGCAAAAACATGATAAATATCATTTTTAACGAAAAAACACTTCTTACGTCAGAAAAAGTACTTTTAGCGTTATTTTTAATTAGATTTGCACTTTATTTTTGTGACCAAATTTAGATTTGAATGAGAGAATATCGTTTGTCTAATTATGAAAACTTTTTTGTATTAGGGGTTAGCCACAAAAAAGCGAATGCAGAGATAAGAGGAAAGTTCAGTTTAAACCATGAACAGATCAAGAATCTATTAGCGGATGCTAATAATTATGAGATAGATGGACTTGTCATGACTTCGACATGTAACCGTACAGAGATGTATGGATTTGCCGATGAACTAAGAACATTGGTCGATCTATTGTTAGCCCATACGGATGCCGATCAAAATTTGTTTGATACCTATGCTTATCATTATCGCAATGATGAAGCGGTAAGTCATATGTTCAACGTAGCTGGCGGTCTGGACAGTCAGATATTAGGTGATTTTGAGATCATCAGCCAGATGAAGAAGTCCTTTAACCTTGCCAAGGAAATGGAAACTTCCAACTTTTTCCTGGAAAGACTTTTCAATTCTGTCATCCAGGCGAGCAAAAGGATCAAGAACGAAACTAAACTTTCCAGCGGCGTTACTTCCGTTTCATTTGCCTCTGTCCATTATATCTTAGAACAAGTAGACCTTAAAGCTTCAAAGAACATTCTATTGTTCGGGACGGGAAAGATAGGCAGGAATACCTGTGAGAACCTGGTCAAACATACGCATAACAAACACATCATGTTGATCAACCGTACAAAAGAAAAGGCCGAACATATGGCCGGTAAGTTCAATCTTACGGTAAAAGACATCAGCGAGCTGGAAACGGAAATAGAAAAGGCCGATATTCTGATCGTTGCCACAGGAGCACAAAAACCTACCATCAGTCCTAAGTACATCAGAAAGGATAAGCCATTGCTCATTCTGGACCTTTCCATTCCCAAGAACGTCCATGAAAGTGTTCAGGAACTTCCAAACGTTGACCTGTTACACTTAGATAAGCTTTCTAAAATGACGGATGAGACCCTGGAGAACAGGAAGTCAGAGATCCCATTAGCAAAAGCCATCATCGCTGAGATCAAAACAGAGTTCTACGAATGGTTGCAAACCCGGAAATATGCGCCTACCATCAAAGCCTTAAAACAAAAGTTCGAGCAATTCCAGGCGGAAGAGCTCGACTACCAAAAGAAAAAGCTGGGAGATGTGGATGAAGCACAGATCAGTCAATTCTCCAACCGTCTCATCCATAAGATAACGCGTAGTTTTGCCAGCCATCTCAAGAACGCTAACGGATCTACGGAAGATAGTATTGCTTTGCTCAACAAAGTATTTGAGCTAGAAGAAAAACAATAAATGGCAAAGCCGCTGATCATTGGAACGCGCGACAGCCAGCTAGCGCTTTGGCAAGCTAAGACTATCCAACAGCAATTAGCTAAAAAAGGTTATCCGGCGGAACTTAAAAAAGTTAAATCTACCGGCGACCTTGATCTCGATCAGCCCTTATATGAAATGGGCATTACGGGCATTTTTACCAAAACACTGGATGTGGCTTTGATCAATGATGAAATAGATATCGCTGTGCATTCTATGAAAGACGTGCCTACGCAATTACCCAAGACCATTGTAGAAGGAGCGATCATTGAAAGAGCTACTCCTTATGATGTACTTATCCCAAAAGATGATCTTGATACCGAGAAATCTGTTACCATTGCAACAGGTAGTCTGAGACGTAAAGCGCAATGGTTGCATCAATATCCGCATCATAGAACAAAGAACATTCGTGGCAATGTGCAAACCCGAATGAGAAAATTGAATGAGACCAAGCATTGGAAAGGAGCTATTTTTGCTAAAGCCGGATTAGAACGAATGCAAATGTTGCCGGACGGTGCGGTGGTTTTAAATTGGATGTTATCCGCTCCGGCACAAGGTGCTATTCTCGCGGTTACACGAGAACATAATGATCAGGCTAGAAAAGCACTTAATGAGATCCATAAAACAAATGTAGCAGCTTGCGTGCATCAAGAACGAGCATTCTTAAGACGATTAGAAGGAGGCTGCACCGCTCCAATTGGCGCTTTAGCTGAGCTTAAGAATGATGAAATGCACTTTCACGGTAATTTGACGAGCCTTGATGGAAAACAATACTTTGAAGTAAAAAGATCAGTTCCAGTAGATCAAGTTGATGAACTGGGGAAAAGTTGTGCTGATAAGATCCTGATGCAAGGTGGTGACCAATTGATGAAAGAACTTAGACAAATCCTGTAAAATGCCATTTGTCATCGCCACTAAAAAGTTATCTGATGCACAGAAAAACCTGTTGATACAAGGTGATATAGAAGTAACGGATTACAACGCCATAGAAAAGTATCGGCTGGAAAACACAAGTGCCAATATAGATTTTCCGGTATCGGCTATCGTTTCCAGTGCTTACGCCACAGAAATTCTCTTAGAGCAAGATCCGCAATTCAATAGACTTTATGTTGTCGGAAAAAGATCAGCTGATCGGCTGGAGCAAGATGGCCATCAACCTGATCTTATTGCTGATAATGCTTCTGACTTAGCTGATTATATTCTAAGTTATCCTCCTAAGGATAAGACTTTACATTATTTCTGTTCCCGGCAAAGACGAGATGAATTGCCCGACCGATTAACTTTAGATGGTTTTGACCTGAAAGAAGTTCATCTATACGATATCAAGTCAAATCAATTAGCGTTTAAAAGAGCGGTTGATGCGGTATTATTCATGAGCCCCAGTGCGGTTAGGAGTTTTTGTGAGGCTAATCATCAGCGGGACTTCATAGCGTTTTGCATAGGAAACACTACGGCGATGGAAGCAGAAAAATATCGACTGAAAACCAAAGTGCCGAATGCCACTTCCTATGAGAGCCTAATCGCGGTTTGCATAAATTATTTTAAGGGTTAAAGGGTTGCTTCTGCATCCTTTTGTATACAAAATCCACTTAAAAATATGATCATTTAAGTATCATCTGAACCCTTAAGGTCAAATATCCAATAGCTTATTTGTGCCAGACAATTATAAAGGTTAAAAAATGACTACTTTATAGACTTGGTTGAGATGATGGATTATTTTTGCGATGCAATAGGAATAAATAGGAGTGTTAGGACTTATAATTTTCATCCTGGTTTATATCGCATTGGACATTTATGCCTACCAGAGCATTGAACGATTGAACAAAAGCTGGAAACTCAGGGCCTTTTACATAGGTGTTTCCATATTAATGATGACCGTTTTGTTCATCAGCTTTTCCGGCGATAGACAAGCAGGAACATTCGCTGGTGTCCGTATTTATGTAATCGGTATTTTCGTGGCGTATATGACCTTGAAGATCGGGTTATCTATTTTCATGCTAAGTGAAGATATTTACAGGTTTTTTGTATGGCTATACCATAGGATCAAGTCGTCTGATAATAAAAAGACCATACCTTCCAGACGGAAGTTCGTTAGCCAGTTAGCTTTAGGCGTGGCGGCAATTCCCTTTGCATCGCTTATTGGCGGTATGATTAAAGGAAAGTACAACTATCGTGTTTTCAAGTACACTTTGCATTTTGATGATCTTCCCGATGCCTTTGATGGTTATCAAGTCACCCAATTTAGCGATATCCACAGTGGCAGCTTTGATAATGCCGAGAAAGTACAATACGGCATCGATATGATCAATGCTCAAAAAAGTGATGCGGTTTTCTTTACCGGTGATCTGGTCAACACTTTCGCGAGTGAATTTGATGACTGGAAAGAAAAATTTGGTCAGATAAAGGCTAAAGATGGTGTATTTTCTATCCTTGGCAATCATGATTATGGGGATTATCACGATTGGAAGACGCAAAAAGATAAGAAGCAGAATTTTAAGAACATATTAAAAGCCCACGATGATATGGGTTGGCAGCTGCTGATGAATGAAAATACAAGTATTCAGCGCGGAAACGATCAAGTCAGGATAATTGGTGTGGAAAACTGGGGAAACGGAGGTTTCAAGAAAAATGGTGATCTTGATCTGGCTTCAAAAAATGTTGATCCTAAAGACTTTAAAATATTACTATCTCATGATCCATCGCATTGGAATGAAGTGGTAAAAGATCATAATAGCAAGTGCCAACTCACCTTAAGCGGTCACACGCATGGGATGCAATTCGGCATTGAGATACCGGGTTGGTTTAAATGGAGTCCGGCGCGACTTCGCTATCCGCAATGGGCCGGAATTTATGAATTTGCTAAACGAAGGATCAATGTTAATCGCGGTTTTGGTTATCTGGCCTATCCAGGAAGAGTTGGTATCATGCCGGAAATAACGGTTATTACTTTGAAAAAGGGGAAAGGTTAAGATGTTTTTATTCAAATAAGCGTATATAATCTTTGAAAATATAACGCTTATTACGTTGACTCTTGCTGATATCTCTAATGATGCCCATTTCTTCTAGATTTTTTATCAACTGGTATGCGGTAGCACTAGATCTTCCAGTAATATTCATAATTTTTTTGGCATCAACAATAGGATCTTTATAAAGGTGATAAATAACCTGTCTTGCATCAGCTGAACGATTTCCCATTTGATTGATCTGATGGTCCAAGTCTTTTTTTAATTTCAGTATATTGTCAAATGTATCTACACCTTTTTGGGCAATTGCAATAATACCTGTTAAAAAAAATTTCAGCCATTGCTCAATATCGTTATGCGTTCTTACGCGCATTAGATTATCATAATATAAAAATCTATTGCTTTCAAAAAATTCTGATAAATATAAAACAGGTCTTTTTAAAATACCTTTATCTACTAAATATAAAGTTATCAATAAACGACCTACTCTTCCATTGCCATCTAAAAACGAATGTATCGTTTCAAATTGATAATGAATAATTCCTATTTTTAAAAGATCTGGGATAGTATTATCCTCATTATTTGCAAATTTCTCAAGATCAGACATTAATTCAGAAATGCTCTGATGAGTTGGTGGTATAAATGTAGCATCTGAAAGACGCGCACCGCCAATCCAATTTTGCGAGTTTCTAAATTCGCCGGGCTGTTTATGAGTTCCTCTTTCTCCTTTAAGTAGTATTTTATGGGTTTGCTTGATCAATCTGGATGAAAAAGGTAAGCGATGTAATTGTTCGACAGCATGATTCATAGCTTCTATGTAATTAGTAACCTCTTCCCAATCATCTCTTTTGCTAATTTGTATTTCGTCTTTATTTAAGAAAATATCCTGAATGTTCGTTTGGGTTCCTTCTATTTTACTACTGGTTGTCGCTTCTTTTGCAATATGTAACCTTATGTATTGATCGATATCCACGTGATTAGAATACATATCTAATCTTCCGATAATTCGATCGGCTTTACTCAATAGATATAGCATCTGATTATCTGTAAAAGACCAGTCCTTATTGATCAGTTCAGGCTGAAAACTCTGATAGCCGCTTATTTGTTTAATGTATTGTCCGGATCTAAAATAGTTCATCCTATTAATTTAATTTAGAGACAAAACTAAGAATAAAATACCCTTTATTTTAATTTTAGGCTGTTTTTTAAAATAGTGAGGCTTGCTATTTTAATTTTAAGCCTTTTTTTAAAATAGTAATACTTGGTATATTAATTTTGGGGTGTTTTTAAATTAGTAAAGTCATGAATTAACCTCCTTGAATAACTTACATTTGCTAATTAGACTTTATTTATTAAGAATTAATTAAAAATCTATAGTTTTACCTTTTTATTCATGGCTAAGCAAGAAGAATACTTCGATAAGAAAAATTGGCTGCAGGGCTTGCAAGAAGGTAGCTGGGATCCGGAAATACTAATATCCGGTATTGTACTTTACGGATTATTCAGCATGTTTCCTTTGATAGAAAATCTTAGTCATTATTTTAAAAATTACGGGATAAGCGTACTTTCACGAGGTACAACTGGTGAAAACATTATTGCCTTATTAAAGGTATCCGTGGGTTGGCTCATACTTGGTTTTGTGAGTCATTTATTATTTAGAAGTGTTTGGGCTGCTTATATTGGCTTAAGCTATGTTTATGATGACCAAACGAATGTAGATAAGTTCAAATATACCCCTCGTTTCAAGAAATGCATCGTAAAGCAGCTGAACTATCGTAAACAGATAATTAAGTTAGAAAAAATATCCAGTTCGCTTTTTGCTTTTAGCTTTTTGATCTTCATGAACATTTTGGGTATCACGTTTCTTGTTTTGATCATAGGAATAGGCGTTTATATATGGATTAGATTTTATCCGGAACGCACAGATTTCTCCCTTTTCACCATCATTCTGAATACAGTCTTGCTCACCTATCTGATCGACTATCTCTCACTTGGTCTATTGAAAAGAATTCCTTATTTCAATAAGGTATATTATCCTTTTTATAAGCTGATCAGTTGGTTATTACTTTCGCCACTTTACAGAAATATTTATTACGGTTTTATAGCGCATCATAAAAGATGGAAGGTCATCAGTTTTTTAGTGTTGTTTGTCATGATCACTTTTGTTGAAGAAGAGTCTATTAAAGGGAAGTTGAGGTCAGATTTAATGTTTAGACCCCATGGAGGGAAAAAATTTGTTATGCAACCACTACATTATGCTAATCAGGCTAATGGTGATTATTCAGACTATATCTGGATACCGCAAAGAACGATAAATAGTAATATTTTAAAAGCTTTTGTAGTGCATAGATCCACTTTTGAAGAAGATGATATCAGTGAAAATTGTGAATTTGAAATTTTGAAAAAGAAGTATCCCCAAAAGGTTGATTCCTTAAAAATGGATTATCTTAAACAATTCTATCATTTAGAACTAGATAAGGATAAAGTTGATGCTCCAATGTATTATACAAAAAAATCGCCATTCAGATCAGGACGGTTTATTACATTATATAGATATAAGCCATCTGGAAAAGGGCAAACACGAGCTTAGGTTATATTAAAACTTCTATAATGAAGAAAAAGATACCACCTTTAAATGGTTTCGCTCACGCGTTGGGTTTTATAAAACAATTGATAACAGAAGACAAGACTCTACAAACCGAATTTAATGATCAATAATATGGCGATAAAGGTTAAAAAACCGATAAGCACTATATAACTGCTCTTATAATATTTTTTATGGAGCACTTTATCCTTTGTATAAGCATAGAACATCGTCGCTGTAAAAGCTATAACAAAAAAAACTGCGAATATCCACTGACCTGTAGAAAACATAATATTTTAAAATTAAAACAAAAATATACTTTAATATGCTATCAAAACCCTTAGAAGCCGTTAAAAGATTCCATAGAGCTTTTGGCCTGGGCGTTTCAGATCAACCCAAGGCTAGTTTAGGTAAAGATAAGAACAAGCTAAGATATGAGCTGATGAAAGAGGAAAACGAGGAATATCTGCAGGCGGCGAACAATAATGATAAGATAGAGGTCGCCGATGCCCTGGGCGATATGCTTTATATTCTATGTGGTACCATGCTGGAACACGGTATGCAAGGTAAGATAGAAGAGGTCTTTGATGAGATACAAAGCAGCAACATGAGCAAATTAGGCGCAGATGGAAAACCTGTGTATCGGGAAGACGGTAAAGTGCTCAAGGGCGAGAACTACTTTAGACCTGACATCAAAAAGTTCTTTGACGATCTAGAATAATCCGTTCAATTTCGCATCTATCTTGTTAATGATCTCGCCCAGGTCTTCCTTACTGTCTACGAACTCATAATCATCCACATCTATTATCAAGAGGTTTCCCGCTACATAAGACTGTATCCAGGCCTCATAACGTTCGTTCAATCTGGTCAAATAATCAATGGATATAGAATTCTCGTATTCGCGCCCGCGTTTTTGTATTTGACTGACCAGGTTAGGAATACTGCTTCTTAGATATATCAGCAGGTCTGGTGGTTGCGTAACATTTTCCATCAGTTCAAATAGGGATTGATAGTTCTTAAAATCCCTGTGCGTCATCAATCCCATGGCATGAAGGTTTGGAGCGAAAATATAGGCATCCTCATATATCGTGCGATCCTGGACGACGTCCTTCCCACTTTCTCTTATGTCCATCAGCTGGCGAAACCTACTGTTCAGAAAGAATATTTGAAGATTGAAAGACCAGCGGGCCATTTCATTATAAAAATCTTCTAAATAAGGGTTTTCCAGTACGTCTTCATATTGGGCTTCCCATTTAAATTGTTTCGCTAAAAGTGAAGTGAGCGTTGTCTTTCCAGCTCCAATGTTCCCGGCGATGGCCACGTGCATAATTAAGGTTTTGGGGTTATTTTATAAACGATAACTTCTTTTTGATCGTGAATATATAGTTTTTGTTGAGCTAAATAAAAGGAATGGACTTCTTCTTTTATTTTTTTGATCTTATAGCGATCGTTTCCTTCGCTTATAAGGAAGTGGTTCCCATCTGCTGACCGACCCAGAATGCTGCCTTTTCTGACGCTTGTCCTTTCAAATGAAAAGTCAAGGCTATTAACCTCATTCGCGTACCAGTCATGTATCCTTATGGCATCCGGAAGCACCAGCCATGCTTTCCTAAAATCACTTTGCAATTGAAGGACGCTATCATTGACCGGTAAAGAACGACTGGTAGTTTCCAGGTTCGCATAGTCAAATACCTCAAGACGCTGTGCATCCACATTGAACAACCATAAATGTCTGTTGCCAGCTAATTTCGCCTGGGAGATCGTCCGTAAGGGCTTGATCTCATTAAATGATATCCTGTTTAGTTCGTTCAGTCTATTATCTAAAAAGATGACCGTATTACTGTCTTTATAGAACAGCAGTATCCTCAAAGGATCGATCAAATCAACCGATGTCAGGTCTCCTAGATTGAAGTCCTTGAACTGATAGATCAGTGACTCATCACCTTTCTGACGTTTAAAGAAGGTGTTAGCCCTGGAATAATAAAGGTTCTCATAAGCATCAACACCCCAAAAGCGGTCAGCTTTCAATCCATATCTCTCCATTTCATCAGCTTTTATGACCTGAGCTTGAAAGGAGGTTGTCATCAGAATTATAAAAAGATATTTCATTATTGACAAATATCGTACTTTGATGAAAATAAAGCTGGATTTTATTTCCATATTTTGTACGAGATCCCTTAAGCGATATAAATGGAATAACTTACTTTTGCAATCTCTAAAGAAGCTTTTATGATCACCAGACGACATATTCGTTCTAAAGTAATGCAGAGCATCTATGCATTCTCAAAACAAGATAAGCCGGTTTATGATCATGAGGAAAAACAGCTTAAGGAAAGTCAGGAAGAATTTTACGACCTTTCTTGTCTTATGTTAGACCTTTTGACTTCCTTAAAAGAACATGCAGAAGAGTATTATGAAATATCAAGGTCAAAGCACTTTGCAACCCCAGAAGACAAGAACCCAAAGCTTAAGTTCATCCACAACGATATTCTTCTTAGACTTTCTGAAAATGAAGGACTACAAAAATATATTCAAAAAAGGAAAATAAACTTTTGGCAGGTTGATACATTTTATGCAGGTCATTTATGGGAGAAAATAAGAGTTTCTACGATCTATAACGAATATCTAAGACAAGAAGAAGCGAGCTTTCAGTCAGATAAGGACTTTATAATAAAAATCTTTAAGGCCATCATTGCTCCCGATGAGAAATTACAGGATTACCTGGAAGATAAGAACCTGACCTGGATGGACGATTATCCCTGGGTGAACACAGCCATCATTAAAAGGTTAGAATCCATCAAAAAAAAAGAAATAGGTTTCAAAATACCCTCACTTTTTAAGAATAACGATGATGAAGTTTTTGGCAGAAAGTTATTGATGAACACACTGGAGAACATTGAAGCGTTCACTGATGACCTTAAAGGAAATACGCCTAACTGGGACCTTGAACGTATAACCGATATCGATGCCATACTGATAAAAATGGCATTATGTGAGTTCAGTCAATTCCCGAGCATTCCTATGAAGGTAAGTATCAATGAGTATGTAGAGATCGCCAAAGAATACAGTACGCCTATGAGCGGATATTTTATCAATGGTGTATTGGACAAGCTCTCCAAAATATACAAGAAAGAGGGAAAGATGTATAAAGAAGGTAGAGGGTTACAATAAAGAATTCTCTTAATTAACATCAAAACAGGATCTGATTAGCACTAAGAAACATAAAATGTTTAAGTGATGGATATTTTATTCTTCTTAAAGTGAACTTATCCCACCATCATCAAATGCTTGAAAAAGATCTAGGAAATGAGACTCTATGATATACAATTTCTCAACACCAGGGAAGTTCTATTCATTTTACTAGTCGCTAATGGCCAATTCTTTATCATAGTTCACTTTTAGTATTGATAATCCTATTTATTTTAGTTAGTTTTGTCAATTAAAATTCAAAAAAAAAAAGTATGAAACGTTTTACATTATTACTGGTAGCTTTACTTACCATCTCATTTACAAGTTGTAAAAAGGACGCATCTAAGAAAGTAGATGAGGAGAAAGCTCAAAAAGCAGAAGAAAAAGCCCAAGAAGTAAGCAAATTCCCAAAAATGAGCTTTGAGGAAGAAGTTTATGATTTTGGTACGATCACCGCGGGAGAGACCGTTGAACATGAGTTCACATTTGAGAACACCGGTGATGCTCCACTTGTTATTTCTAACGCTAAGGCGAGTTGCGGCTGTACCGTTCCTAACTGGACAAAAGAACCAGTTCAACCTGGCGAGACAGGGAACATGCTGGTAAAGTTCAACTCAAGAGGCAAAAAGAACCAGCAGAACAAAATGGTGAGAATAACGGCGAACACAGAGAAAGGTACTGAGACCATCCGTATAAAAGCTTTTGTTGAGCCGAAGAAAAAATAAACCGAGTTCCAATTTATAGTTGGTTCAAAAAAAAATTAATGGAAAGTATTCAACAATTTCTTCCTTTCATACTGATTTTCGTGGTATTGTACTTTTTTATGATCAGACCACAAATGAAAAAACAGAAAAAGGAAAAGCAGTTTGCCAGTGACCTAAAACGCGGTGACAAGGTCATAACAAAAAGCGGTCTGCACGGAAAGGTCTCAAATTTTAGCGAAAAGCTTAACGCTGTCATCCTGGAAACGGGTGCCGGTAAGATGACCTTTGACAGGTCTTCTCTCTCAATGGAGCTTACCGAAAACCTTAATAAACACAATGAGGAAAAAACGGAAACAAAAAGTAATAAGGAAGAAAAAAAGTCTTAAGACCAGACTTTCTTTGTATCAAAAAAACCATCTTGATAATTATCCAGATGGTTTTTTTTAACATAGCGTGCTTTTAGTGCATGTTCCAGATCATTTTATTGAAAGGCACTAATCCGCATTATCGTGCAAATAGGAATTGTTCTTTCTCAAACGTATCCCGTTCTGTTCATCATCTTGAAGCGTTGTCCTTGACATTTTCCCTTCTTTATCAGAACCTCTTTTATCATCCAGTTCTACTCCAGCTCTTTTGTAAGCTGGCTGCTTTTCCAGCTCCTCTAGGTTCTGCTTATTATTAAAATGATGATTGTGCCTTTTCATCTTGGCCTTGCGTTGGTCAGCTTGTTTTCTTAGTTCTTCGATGGATGAGTTCATCGGGTCTATCGTTCCTTCTGATGTGCGCTTTTGCTGATCCTGATGAGTCTTATCAACAGTCTTTTTTACAAATCCTTCATCCTCTCGCTCCTTTTTCCTGGCACTTGGCTCTGGTCTCGTAGGCTTTTCAGGTTCATCTCCGTGCTCAAGATAATTTCCCAGATCATATCGTTTCACCGGCTGTTCTTCATTTGACCTGTCAGTTGATCTTTTGTTCTGATATCCGGATAAATCCTGATCAGGATGTTTATCACTCTTATCATCCTTAAGTTCATTTTGACCTGTAAAGGGCATGTCAAATTCTATACTTTGTTCCTTTTCGTTCTTTTCCTCCTGATCTTCTTGCTGTTCTGATATGGTAAAATCATTTTCACTTACATTCTCAAGGTCAACGGCTATGTCCTTAATGGATGCGGTTGTATCAATAAGTTCTTCTTCAGATGAGTCCTTTGTTTCAAATCGTTCATCAAGCTCATCAAATAACGGATATCTCTTTGTATTATCACGATCTTTAGTCTGTCCAGCAGAAGAAAAATTGGTGTTAGAATCTTTATAAGAACCTGAGGTAAGGTCTTGCTCTGCCTTTTGATCATCCTCTAACGTATGAATTATCTTTTTTTGCTCTGTGTTCACGAGTTCATCTTGCTGCTCTTGCTGAAAACCCGTGGCAATGACGGTCACAGATATGGATTCTCCTAAAGTATCATCATCACCAACGCCCATGATAATATTAGCATTATTGCCGGCTTGTTCTTGAATATAGTCATTAACCTCACCTATTTCATCCAGTGTCACCTCTTCATCACCTGAGACGATCAATAACAGAACATTATTAGCACCGTATATCTTATTATCATTAAGCAATGGGGAATCCAGTGCTTCTTTGATCGCCTTATCTGCCCTTTCTTCTCCTGCCGCTTCAGCCGAACCCATTATCGCCGTGCCAGAGTTGCTCAGAACGGTCTTAGCATCGTGAAGATCAACGTTTTGTTTGAAATGATGCGTGATGACCTCAGCTATACCTCGTGCAGCCGTAGATAAAACTTCATCAGCTTTAGAAAAACCAGAGCGGTAGCCTAGGTTTCCATAAACCTGACGCAATTTATTATTGTTGATCACAATGATGGAATCAACGTGCTCACGAAGCTTTTCCAAGCCTTTGTTAGCTTGTTGTATGCGCATTTTACCTTCAAACTGGAATGGTACGGTAACTATTCCAACGGTAAGAATGTCCATTTCCTTGGCTTGTTTAGCGATGATAGGTGCCGCGCCCGTTCCGGTTCCGCCTCCCATTCCGGCTGTGATGAAAAGCATCTTCGTGTTCGAAGTTAGAAGGTTCTTGATATCATCAAAACTTTCCAGGGCGGCATTTTCCCCGATCTCTGGATTAGCACCTGCTCCAAGTCCTTCCGTAAGGTTCACGCCCAGCTGGATCTTCGTTGGCACCGGACTGTTCTCTAATGCCTGTGCATCAGTGTTACAAATAACAAAATCTACTCCCGTGATTCCTTGCTCGTACATATGGTCGATGGCGTTAGAACCGCCGCCGCCTACTCCAAGTACTTTAATGACATTGGACCTGTTCTTAGGCAGGTCAAAGGTCAGACTGTTCATATCGTTTTCGTTGCTCATGATGTATTATTTTATTCTGCGTTTTTTAAAAAATCCTTGAATCTCTCTACAAAGCTCTCAAAGAAGTTCTTCCTGGGGCTTGTGGATGATGTGCTATGTATCGTGGAACGATCTTCCTGATGTTCTGCTTTGGTATTTTCACTTTGCTGACCCTGATCATCACTCTCTTTTTCTTCATTAGTATTAGCTGCACTTGTGGGGTCTTCATTTTCGGTAGTTCCTTGATGGTCGTCATCTGTAACTGGTCCATCCTTGTATCTAAGTTGTTCTTGCATCTCAATGCTGTTCATCACAAGACCTACTGCAGTTGAATATATCGGTAGGGCCGAGTCCTTATCCGTATCACCGGCGAGATGCTCATTGGGATAACCGATTCTGGTGTCCATACCGGTTATGTATTCTACTAATTGTTTGATATGTTTTAGCTGCGCACCACCACCGGTGATAACAATGCCTGCGATCAATTTCTTGCGTTGATCCTCGTGGCCGTATTTCTTGACCTCCATGAAGACTTGCTCGATGATCTCTACCGCTCGATAATGAATGATCTTAGAAAGGTTTTTAAGCGATATTTCCTTAGGTTCCCTGCCGCGCAGTCCTGGTATCGAAACGATCTCATTTTCCTTGTTCTCTCCTGGCCAGGCAGAACCGAACTTTACCTTGAGTAATTCTGCCTGCTTTTCTATGATAGAGCAACCATCTTTAATATCTTCCGTGATCACATTACCCCCAAAAGGTATCACCGCTGTATGGCGGATGATGCCGTTCTTGAAAACTGCCAGGTCCGTCGTTCCACCACCTATGTCGATCAAAGCAACGCCGGCCTCTTTTTCTTCCTGGTTCAGGACGGATTTGGCGGAGGCTAAGGGTTCAAGGTTTACTCCTTCTAGCTCTAAGCCTGAATTGGTGACGCATCTTCCTATGTTCCTTATGGAGGATATCTGACCTACCACTACATGGAAATTTGCTTCTAATCTACCACCATACATTCCCACAGGTTCTATTATCTCAGATTGATTATCTACTTTATATTCTTGCGGTAATACGTGTATGATCTCTTCACCAGGAAGCATTACTAATTTATGTACCTGGTCACAAAGGTTCTCTATATCCGCCTCGCTGATAACTTCATCTGCATTGCTCCTAGTAATATAATCGCTGTGCTGAAGACTCCTGATATGTTGACCTGCTATTCCCACCGTAACTTCCTTCACTTCTATTCCCGCATCGTCCTCGGCTTCTTTTACGGCTTGTTGTATGGATTGTATGGTCTGAGTGATATTGTTGACCACGCCTCGATGAACACCCAGACTTTTGGTCTTGCCTATACCTAGGATCTCTATCTTTCCATATTCGTTCTTCTTCCCGATCATGGCTACGATCTTTGTCGTCCCTATGTCTAAGCCTATCGCTGTATATTCCTGGTCCATACTCATTAGTTTTTTGATGCGATGACCTGTTTACCAAATCTTAGGTCAACGGATCGATATCGCTTAAGTTGTTCTTTTTCTTTTAAATACTGATAGATCGCTTTTAGATTCGCTAACTTACGTGTTAGGTCCTTTGGCTTTCCTAAATGAACTACAAAATTATCAAGTCTTGTCTCCAGGACAATGCTTGAATCATTTTTTAATGAAACCTGTGTGATCAATTTCCTATGGAGCTCATCATCCTGAATGGCATTGAAGACAGAACGATATCTCAACAGGTCTTTAGCTGGAAAACCATAGGCCAATGGAACCCTTGCCGAGAAGTGGTCAGATGTTGGCATGATCTTGCCATGTTGATCAATATACATAAAAGCCGTATCTGTGATCAGTCTGGCAACCGGTTTGCGCTGATAGACCTTTGCTGATAGTATACCATCTACTGTCATGAATACACTGGCATCTTCCACCATTTGATGTTCTTTTAGATCTTGTTCTAATTTCATCAAATCTAAAGTATCGATCGATAGGTTCGACAACGCATCAGGATTTTGTATTAACAAATTATTAACCGCTTCATGATTAATAAATGGCTTATCTAACGGATAAATAGATACCTTAAGGTCTTTTAGTTTCTTATGTTCATACGTGGAATTAGAAAATCCATATAAGAAAATACTTATAAATATAATGATCATTATCCTTATGTAGGCAAATCCTTTTCTCATGACCCAGTTCCTTTTAAAGTTCCTACTAATTGACCAATATCTCCTGCTCCCAGAATAGCTTTGATGGGTTCAGGTGCATGGTTAACACGGTCGATGAACTGCTCTTTTTGTATCAAATATTTTTTTTGATGCTTAACTTTGTCAAGTAAATTTTGGGAGGAGACCCCAGCTACAGGTTCTTCGCGGGCAGGATAGATCGGTAGAAGGTAAACCGCGTCATAAAGAGATAGCACTTCAGCAAATTCATCTTCAAATTGTTGGGTCCTGCTATAGAGGTGCGGCTGAAAGAAAACGGCTTGTTCATCATCTGGGAACATTTCCCTTAAGCAATTGTGAACTGCCTTTATCGCTTCCGGGTGATGGGCGTAATCGTCTATGATCAACTGTTCCTTAGTATGGACCAGCACATTGAAACGCCTTTTAATACCCATGAAATCTTTAAGTGAACTAATAAAACCCTTCATCAGGTCAGACCTGTAACAATAGGCCAATGCAATTGCAAAGGCAGTGTTCTGTATATTATGTTTCCCTGGCAATGGAGATAGAATATGCTCATAAATATCGTTGTTCAGGCTCAGATCAAAATAGAAACGACCCTTTAAAACCCGTACGTTTTTGATGATAACCGGTGTGTTTTCATTTTCAAACCCAAGTTTTATACCCGGCGGATCAGTATCGGATGAAATAAAAGTGCTCCCTTTTACTTTTTGATGGAATTGTCTGAATGCTTGTTGCATATCATTTTTTGTTGCATAGGTATCAATATGATCGGCATCGGTGGAAATGATACATGCATGCAAAGGTGATAGCTGAAGGAATGAACGGTCGAACTCATCGGCTTCTACGATCAGCATGTCGTTTCCCTGATGGATAAAGTTCGTATCCTCATGTTCTAAGACACCTCCTATGATAGCCGTTACAGGTAGCTTATTGGCTTTTAAAATGTGAGTTAAGATCGCCGATGTTGTGGTTTTCCCGTGGGTTCCCGCAACAGCTAAAGTAGGTATCTTTTTACTTAGTTCACCCAGGATATAAGCTCTTTTTCTCAGTTTTAGGCCTTTGTCTTCAGCATATTTCAAGATGGGATGTTCTGACCGAAAGGCTGCTGAATAAACCACCAGTGTATCTTCCACGGATAATCCCTGGAGTTTTTCCTGTACCGGACCTTCATCGTACATCACTGTGATATGCTCCTTTTCCAGTTGATGGGTCAGTGGTGTTCTCGTCCGATCATAGCCACTTACCGATCTGTTCATGGTTTTAAAATATCTTGCCAATGCACTCATACCGATACCACCGATACCGATAAAGAAATAGTTTTGATATGTAGGATCAGCTCTATGCATACTATTTATTGCATGATATTTTGTAGTTCTTTCACGATCTTTTCTGCAGCATCGGTTCTTGCCATGCTTTTAATAGACCTTGACAATTCTTCTTGATGATGCTTATCGTTCAATAGCTTTGAGAACACGCTTTCAAATGCATCCAGTTCATTTTCTCTTAGAACGATGGCGGCTCGTTCATCCTCTATTGATCTGGCATTTTTATATTGATGGTCCTCGGCCACGTTTGGAGATGGAATGAAGATGACCGGTTTACCTACCTGACAGAGCTCGCTTACAGTAATAGCACCAGCTCTGGAGATGATAATGTCCGCTGCACTGTAGGCCTGGTTCATATTATCGATATAATCCTTGACACGTACTACATCATCTGCTAAATGTTCATATCGTTCATAATAGATAGCACCACACTGCCATAATACCTGAACCTTTTGATGTTTGAAAAACTCAAGCTTGTCCGCTATGAGCTCGTTTATCCTTTGTGAACCCAGACTACCGCCTACCACTAATAATGTGGCCTGACCTTCATTCATCGCCAATTCTTTTCTAACCACATTGCTTGCAGTCAGGTCTTCACCGATCGACCTTCTTAGCGGATTCCCTGTATTCCTAATCTTTTGCTTAGGGAAATATTTATCCATGTTCTTATAAGCCACGCAAACGGTGTCGACGGTCCTGGCAAGCCACTTGTTCGTAAGACCCGCCACGGAATTTTGTTCCTGGATCAGGGTAGGTATCTTTTTCATGGCAGCTACCTTGACCAATGGACCACTTGCAAAACCTCCAGTTCCTACTACAACATCAGGCTTAAATTCACTGATCGATCGAGCTGCCCCGAACATACTGGCTATGAGCTTAACAGGGAAAAGTAGATTGGATAAAGTTAATCTACGTTGTATGCCGGATATCCAGAGTCCTTTTATTTTATGACCGTATTGTGGTATTTTTTTCATTTCCATCTTTCCTTTAGCTCCCACGAATAAGACCTCAGCATCAGGATAGACATCCACGAACTGCTCAGCTATAGCTACGGCCGGATGAATATGTCCGGCAGTTCCACCTCCTGATATGATCATTCTCTTGCTCATTGTGCTTCGCTTAATACATCTAAAGGATTTTCACCAAATTCGTTGATCGGTGATTCTTCTTTATCATTTTCTGACTTAACTTCACCTTTCCTGGCTGCTACGCTTTGAACAATGCCAAAGGCTACACAGGTCATCCAGATAGATGTCCCTCCACTACTGACCAGCGGCAGGGTTTGTCCGGTAACAGGGAAGAGATTGACCGCAACTCCTATATTTATGAAAGCCTGAAAGACCACAGGAACACCTACTGCGATCACTAACAATTTGGCAAACATAGAATTAGCGTTAGTTACGATGATCGCTATACGGAACATCAAGATCAGATAGACAAGGAGTACACCTATGCCGCCTATCAATCCCATTTCTTCCACGATGATGGCGTAGATGAAATCAGATGAAGACTGTGGAAGGAAGTTCCGCTGAACGCTCTTTCCTATTCCATTACCGGTGATACCACCAGTCGCAATAGCGATCTTAGCTTTTTCTACCTGATATTGTTCTTTTTCACTCTTGGAGTCCGTAAAGCTTTCTATACGACTGATCCAGGTGTCTACTCGGTTAGGGAACAAACCAGGAAAAGCTTTTGCGGTCAATCCGAAAATACTCAGCATTACGATCCCACTGACAAGGATGATCGATAGGTATCGCATGGAATATCCACCTATGATCAATAACAGCACGATCATCGAAAAAAGGATCAAGGCCGTTGATAGATTAGCAGGTAGTATCAAACCCACGATCAGGAAAACCGGCAACCATAAATGTAGAAGGCTCGCCTTGAAAGTAATCGGGTCTTTCCGTTTTTTAGCGATATAACGAGCTACATAGATCATCAAAATAAGGCCAGCGAACTCCGAGGTTTGAAAGCTCATGTTCACTATGGGTAATTGTATCCATCTGCTGGCATAACTTCCCTGTACGCTAACACCTTGTGCCAATGTGAATATCAATAACAAGACAACTACTGGTATCAACAGAATAGAAAGACCACGATAATATCTGTAAGGAATCTTATGCACGGCGAACATGATCAATAGACCAAAGGCCAAATGAAAGAAATGCTTGATCAAATACACAAAAGTATTTCCATCTTGACCTCCTAAATAAGCTAAATTACTGCTGGCCGAATACACGGGTAAAAAGGAAAAAATAGCCAGCAATGCTACCATCGCCCAAATGGTCTTATCGCCCATCAGCCTATTGAAAAGTCCGCTATCTTTTTCCTTTTTTAGCATATCACAAATTCCTTATGGCCTGTTTGAACTGTCTTCCTCTATCTTCAAAATCCTCAAATCTATCAAAACTTGAACAAGCTGGTGATAAAAGGACGGCATCCTTTGGAGAGGATAGCGAGTAAGCTTTTTGTACGGCTCCTTTCATGGAGTCCACTTCCATTATTGGATCCACACACTTATTGAACGTTTCAATGATAGACCGATTATCAACTCCAATGCAAATGATCGCCTTTACCTTTTCGTTTACCAAGGGCAACAGTTCTTCATAATCATTGCCTTTGTCCACACCTCCGGCGATCCATATGGTTGGACGTGTCATGCTCTCTAGTGCATAAAAGGTAGCATTTATATTAGTGCCTTTACTGTCATTGATATAAAGTACGTTCTGTATCCTCAAGACTTCTTCCATCCGATGCTCTACACCATGAAAGGATTCCAGACTTTCCCTGATGGTCTCTTTCCTTATCTTCAACAGCTTAGCTACTGCACTTGCTGCCATCACATTTTTTTGATTATGTTTTCCTTTTAGTTTAAGGTCTTTTGTTGACATATTATATTTGTTGTTTATTGTTATGTTCATTTTTTGGTCCACGATATACACGCCGTGATCCAGTTCATGTTCCAGCGAGAATGGCGTTGGTTCGGCTCTTGTTCCGATTTCGATCAGTGCCTTTTGAATCAGTTGATTATCGTAGTTATAGATCAAATGGTCAGATTTATTTTGATTTTGTGTGATGTTAAACTTGGCCTGCACGTAATTTTCCAGCCGATGCTCATACCTATCCAGGTGATCAGCTGTTATGTCAGTTATTACGGCAATATCAGGTTTAAAATCCATAATATTGTCCAATTGGAAGCTACTTACTTCTAGTACATAATAAGGCTTAGGATTCATCGCTACTTCATAAGCAAAACTATTTCCAATGTTACCAGCAATGCTGACTTCCATTCCTGCTTTTTTTAGGATGTGTCCGGTCAGTTGGGTCGTTGTGGTTTTCCCATTGGTTCCGGTAATGGCTATGATGTATGCGTCCGTGTAGCTAGCGGCAAATTCCACCTCGGATAGGATAGGTATGCGGTACTTGATAAGTTCTTTAATGAGCATCTGTTCGTTTGGAATGCCTGGACTTTTAACTATGACATCCGCTGATATCAGTTCTTGCAGGTCTTGTTCTTCCTTATGGTAGATATCATGAGCATCAAGGACTGCTTTGAAATTTTTTCCGATACTTTTTCTATCGTAAACACATACGTCAAGTCCTTTGACCTTAGCCAATACAGCGGCACCTACGCCACTTTCTCCTCCGCCTAATATGTTTACGTTCCTTATCATTATCTGATCTTTAATGTTACGATAGTGATAACCGCTAATAAGATACCGATAATCCAAAAACGGACCACGATCTTACTTTCATGATATCCTTTTTTCTGAAAATGATGATGCAAGGGAGACATCAGGAAGATCCGCTTTCCTTCACCAAGTTTCCTCCTCGTGTACTTGAACCAGCCTACCTGCATGACCACGGATAGATTCTCTATAAAAAAGACGCCACATAAAATAGGGATCAAAAGCTCCTTTCTCGTAGCGATGGCAATAACGGCAATGATCCCGCCGATGGTCAAACTTCCGGTATCGCCCATGAATATCTGTGCAGGATAAGTGTTATACCACAAAAACCCGATCAAAGCTCCAGTAAAGGCGGCGATGAAAACAGTCATTTCCCCGGCATAGGGTATGTTCATCACGTTTAGGTAATCTGAGAAAATGACATTACCGGAAACCCATGAGAAAACGCCAAGCGTTAGCACAATGATAGCTGAGTTGCCTGCAGCGAGGCCATCTATTCCGTCCGTAAGGTTCGCACCGTTCGATACGGCAGTAATAATGAAAATTACAATAGGTATGAAGATAAGCCAGGAATAATCTACCCAATCTTTTTTGATCCAGGTCAATGCAGCTGAATAATCCAGTTCATTATCCTTTACGAACGGAATGGTGGTTTTCGTAGACTTTTCAATGAAACTAGCTTCACCTTCAAATTCCCGTATCTGTACATCTTCATGAAAGTAAATAGCGGCTCCTACAATAATTCCCAGTCCTACCTGACCGATAACCTTGAACTTCCCTTTCAGTCCTTCTTTACTGGACTTGAAGATCTTAATATAATCATCAATAAAACCGATTATTCCCATCCATAAGGTTGTGATCAAAAGCAATATAATATATATGTTCTCTAATCTTGTGAACAATATGACCGGTAATATGGTAGCTATGATGATGATGATACCACCCATGGTGGGTGTGCCGGTCTTAGCCTTTTGTCCTTCTAAGCCAAGGTCTCGTACACTTTCTCCTATTTGTTTGATTCGCAGATAATTGATGATCTTCTTACCGAACATCAAAGAAGTTAATAATGAGAATATGAGGGCCAATGAAGCTCTAAAGGACAGATAGTTGAACAACCGGGCACCAGGTAGATCAAAATGGGTTTGTAAATACTCAAATAAATAGTACAGCATTATCGGTTGTTTTTATTGAGTTTTTCCTTCACCTCTTCAAGGTCATCAAAAAGCATTCTTTCCCCTTTGATGATCTGGTAGTTCTCATGTCCTTTCCCTGCGATTAGGATGATGCCGTTTTGACGGACCATTTCACTAGCTTCGTCAATAGCTTCTCCTCTATTGACGATGGCCATCGTCTTGTTGCGTTCTTCTTTTGAAAGCTGTGCCATCATTTCATCCAGTATGGCCTGCGGATCTTCATCCCTGGGATTATCGCTAGTAAATATGACCTTATCGCTATGTTCTACCGCTATTCCGGCCATCTTTGGTCTTTTGGTCCTGTCCCTGTTACCGCCGCAACCTATCAGTGTTATCAGCTCCTGATCGGCCTTCCTAATGGAATTGATCGTTTGTAGTACATTCTTTAATGCATCCGGTGTATGGGCATAATCTATGATAGCTGTGATATGATCATCTTTGCTCACATGCAATTGAAACCTGCCAGCAACTGGTTTTAAACCCGATGTCAGACGTATCACCTTATTTCTTTCCATTCCCAGTTCAACCGCTATCGCCTTAACCAGCGTAAGGTTATAAGCATTGAACTTTCCTATGAGTTGCGTATGCACCTCATTATCGTCCATTTCAAGTACTAAACCTGAAATAGTGTTGGCGATTATCCTTGTTCTGTGATCGGTAGATCTTTGACATGCATAGGTGATCTTCTTTGCCTGACAGTTCTGAAGCATGTATTCGCCGTTCTTATCATCGATGTTCGTAAGCGCTATTTTTCGCTTAGGCATTTGGTCGAAGAACTTCTTTTTTGCGTCTCTGTAATTGGCAAACGTCCCGTGATAGTCCAGATGGTCTTGTGAGAGGTTCGTAAATGCAGCGATATCGAAATCCAAACCATGCGTTCTTCCCTGATCTATACCATGTGAACTTACTTCCATGAACACATGACTTATACCTTCATCTACCATCTGAGCAAGATATCCATTTATGGTAAGAGAATCTGGCGTTGTTAATTGTGTGGCTATATCTCTGTTACCTATCTTCACCGCCACGGTGGAAATTAATCCAGTTTTATATCCTGCATTCGTGAATAGCTGATGCAATAAGGTACAAACCGTGGTTTTTCCGTTCGTTCCGGTCACTCCCACTAATTTCAGCTGTCGAGATGGCTGGTCATGATAATTATCTGCTATCTGAGCTAGCGCCAGACGCGTGTTATCAACCTGTATATAATTTACTCCATTGACTTTTATTTCGGGTAATTTTTCGCAAATAACCGCTAATGCGCCCTTGTCAACAGCACTTTTTATGAATTGATGACCATCTGTATCTGAACCGTCTATGGCGATGAAGACATCGTTCAGGCTTACCTCCCTGGAGTCGAAGTGGACATTTTGGAAAATGACCTCTGTATTGCCGATCACCTTTTCTATATTGACCTTATATAATATGTCGCTTAGTTTTTTCAACTTAATATCAAATTTACGATCGGTTTATACTTCGTGTTTATTTTCGTTCCTGGTTTGATGGATTGTTTGATTACTTTTCCCTGACCTATTAGCTTTACGTTCAAACCTCTGTTCTTGGCAAATGCAATAGCATCCATGGCGTTCATTCCTGTCAGATCGGGCATTTTGGTCATGTGTTCATTACTGATCTTGTCATATACAGCAAAGGTCTTGTCCAGTAATGAGTCGGTTTTTGCTAACCGAATGGTCTCTACCCTTGGTTTTTTAGTATATAAGACCTTGGCGATCCTCTTAAAAGCCGGTGCTGCTACCTGACTGCCGTAATAACCCTTTGAAGGGTCAGGCTTGTTGACCACGACTATACAAGAATACTTAGGTTCATCAGCTGGAAAATAACCTGCGAAGGATGCAGTGTAATTTCCCTTGGACCGCCAATATTCCACTTTACAAGTTCCGGTCTTACCGGCTAGATCATAGCCTTTTTCATGGATATTAGAAGCTGTTCCACTTCTCACCACTTTATTTAAGATATTTTGAACTTTATGTGCGGTAGAGCTGCTGCAAACCGATGAGCGTACGATCTTCTTAGAGAAATCCTTGACCGTGGTCTTTCCCTTTCTTATCTCTTTTATCAGGCGCGGTTTCACTCTAACACCATCATTGGCCATGGCATTATAGAAGCTCAAAATTTGTAAGGGAGTCAGGGAGACACCATAACCGAAGGACATCCATGGTAAGGTTGTTCCACTCCAGTCTGCATCATTAGGTTGTGGTATCCGCGGCGTACCTTCACCTTTTATTTGAACATCGGTCTTCTCATTCAAACCCATGTTGATCAACCTGTTTACGAACCTTTCAGGCTCATCATTATAATTTTGATCGATCAGTTTGGCGAAACCTACGTTAGAAGATACCTCTAATGCCTTAGCTACTGATATATCTCCATAACCTTTCTTTTCAGAATCCCTTACCCATCTATCATACAATTTATAGGAACCATTTCCGGTTTTCAGGATATCTGAAGTATCAACCTTATCGTCTTCCAGGGCTGCTACAAGTGACATCAATTTAAAAGTGGAACCCGGTTCCTGGGATTCATAGATCGCATAGTTCCTTTTTTCATAATAGTTGCCGGACGTCTTGCTTTTGCCTAAGTTGCTAATAGCCTTTATAGCTCCGGTCTTAACATCCATCACAATGGCACAACCATGATCAGCGTCATACCTTTCCAGTTGTTCCAGTAAGGCTCTATGAACAACGTCCTGAAGATTGGCATCTATAGTAGATACGACATCCATACCATCAACTGGCTCTATTTCATTTCTGTCATTAATGGGTTTCCATTGACCGTTGGCGATCTTTTGTTTGAGCCTTTTTCCCTCCAGACCGTTCAAGTATTCATTATAGGCTCCTTCCAGTCCTACGATACCATAGCCGATGGTCCTTCTACCTTTCTCTTCCAATGGATTCTCACGGACTAGCTTTTGTTCTGCTATGAAGCCACCACTAAATGGACCTTTGCGAAAAATGGGGAATTTTGAAATACGTTTATAGTCCAGGAAGTCCAGGTCTTCTGCAATGAAAAGGTATCGGTTTTCATGGTTCCTCGCTTTTTTTAGTTTGTTGATATAGTAGGAACGCGAGCGCGGGAGCATTCGGCTCAGAGAATCTGCAAGAGCTGGTAGTTTTTCCTGAAATAATCGATCATCAACGGTAACCGCATCAAACCTTATAGTGTAATGAGGAATGGACGTGGCTAATAAGTTCAGCTCTGCATCATAGATGTCACCCCGGTTCGGTTCTATGGTAAAAGTCTTTGATGTAGACCGCTGAGCAAGTTCCTTGTACTTTTCATCTTTGAAGAATTGAATGTCGACCAGCTTATAGACGATCAGGCATAAGAAAATACCGAAGCCTGCCAATATGATATAAAATCGTTTAAGGATGTTCTTTTCCGGGTCCATCTTATTCTTCCTTATCTTCTACTATTATCTTTGTAGGTGCGTCAGAACTGACCTGTAATCCCTCATCTTTCATCTTATTGATGATACGTGTCTCCATCTTCACTTGCATCAATCTTTTCCGAGTCTCTACAAATCGACTTTTAGCCTCTCTTACCTCTTCTTTGAGATCAGCTATTTCAAATACTTTTTGATCAGCCTTATGGGAGCTCGCGATCATGATGATCGCGAGCAGGGTACAATAGCCTATGAAACGCCAACTGTCAGCCGACCTGTCACTAGTAAGGAACGCTCCGCGAAGTATGTCATAGATACCTTTTCTCATGATCTTTTCTTTTCAGCAATACGCATTCTGGCACTTCTCGCCCTATTGTTATATTTAAGTTCATCATCACTGGGAAATAGTGGTTTACCTATCTGTTTTAGCTTGCTCAATGGATTTCCATAAAAATCTTTTTCCGGTTCACTCGTAAAGTTGCCATTCTTAATGAATCGCTTCACGGCCCGATCTTCTAGCGAATGATAGGATATCACACATAGTCTACCGCCTGGTTTCAAAAGTTCGGTGGCTTGCACTAACATCGACCTTAAAGCTTGCAATTCCTGATTGACCTCTATCCTTATAGCCTGATACGCCATGGCCAGTAATTTGTTCTTCCTGGTCTCGGAAAAGTACTGCATCAATATTTTATTAAGCTGACCGGTGGTTTCTATCCTTACTTCCTCTCTTCTATCGATGATGGCCTGAGCAATATTTGAAGCAGCCCTTAGTTCACCATAATCCCTTAACATGCTTTGAATTCGTCGTTTATCATAAGTATTGATCAATTCGCAGGCATCGAATTCTTGTGTCTGGTCCATGCGCATATCCAAGTTTGTATCGTACCTCAAGGAAAAACCACGTTCTGCCAGGTCGATATGATGTGATGAAATCCCGAGGTCTGCTAATATGCCATCTACCTGATGGACGGATTCAAATTTGAGAAATCGCTTGATGAACCTGAAGTTGGCCGAATGAAAGGTGAATCGCTCATCATCGATCAATTGATCCACTGAATCTTCATCCTGGTCGAATGCGATCAATTTCCCTTTTGATGAAAGGTTTTTCAGGATTTCCCGGGAATGTGACCCACCTCCAAAGGTAGTATCCACGTAGATACCACCCGGCTTAACATCCAGTGCCTTGATACTTTCCTGTAACATGACCGGTATGTGATATTCATTCATTGTCATCATTTCCCATTACTTCTTCTGCGAGTTCCGCAAAATCATCAACTTGTTCCACTGCTTCTTCATAACGCTGTTTATCCCATATTTCCACCATATTAACATTCGAGGTCAACACAACCTGCTTCTTGATACCGGCGAATTGAACCAATTCCCTCGGTATAAGCAATCTTGCATTTGCATCTACCTCGACCATCTTTACGCCGGCCATGAACTTCCTGATGAAATCATTGTTCTTCTTCTTGAACCGATTGATAGAATTGATCTTTTTCATCATTTCTTCCCACTCGTTCATCGGATGCATTTCGATGCAGTTCTGAAATAAGGAACGCTTTAAGACCAGACCATCGCTCAGCACTGCTTGCAATTGTTTCTTTAGCGGAGATGGTAGCATGAGCCTTCCTTTGGTATCTACTTTACACTCGAATGTTCCTATTAAATTGGTCACAACAAAATGTTAATCAGTCAAAAATATATATTTTTTACCACTTTTTACCACAATACTCCATTTTTTTATTAACATGCTCCCTATCGTATTAAGAATGAACAGAGAAATTTTTATCAACTTGGCTATTAAAAGATTATGAAGAAAGAGACTGAACCCGCTACTGAACTTTAAACTGTCTAACAATTATCCAACAAAATGTAAGGCATCAAGGTTCAAGCTTTGATTATTAGTAGAGTAAAAGGTACAAGCCCTTGCTGATGTTTTTAATCATACGCTTTATCATCATCTTTGGCAAATAATATTATATTTGACATTTGAAATTTCACGCTTCAATGGGCCAAGATCTAAAAAAGGACGGCGAATACAGTTTTGTAGAAAAGGGTGAAGGAACACCGATCATCATCCTACACGGATTAATGGGTGGTCTAAGCAATTTTGATGGTGTTTTGAACTTTTTCTCGGGGCGAGGTTATAAAGTCATCATCCCTGAACTCCCCATATATGATTATCCGTTATTAAAGACCAACATCAAGAACATTGCCAAGTTTATCAAGGCCTTCATCGACCATCGCGATTACGGGAACGTCATCTTATTAGGAAATTCCCTGGGTGGACATATCGGATTGCTAACTGCCAAGTTCTATCCTGAAATTACAAAAGGACTTGTGATAACAGGAAGTTCAGGCCTTTACGAAAATGCCATGGGCGAAAGTTACCCGAAGCGCGGCGATTACGATTATATCAAAAAAAAAGCGGAGAACGTATTCTACGATCCCGCAGTAGCCACTAAGGAGATCGTGGATGAAGTATATGAATCCGTAAATGACAGGAACAAGCTCATCAGGACTTTAGCCATCGCTAAAAGCGCGATAAGACATAATATGGCCAAAGACCTGCCAGACATGCATCAGCCTACCTGCATAATATGGGGAAAACAGGATGATGTAACACCACCTAATGTAGCTGAGGACTTCCACAGATTACTGCCAGATGCAACGCTATATTGGATCGACAAATGCGGACACGCTCCAATGATGGAACATCCGGACGAGTTCAATCGCCTATTACATGAATGGTTGTTAGATAAGAAATTATAAAATGGATATCAAAAAAGCAGTATTCGTGGAAAGCAATACTGATGTTGAAAAATGTCCTGATAGGAACATCCCGGAATATGCATTCATAGGAAGAAGCAACGTAGGAAAATCCTCCCTGATCAATAGATTGTGCGACAAGAAAAAACTTGCCAAGACCTCAGGAAGACCAGGAAAGACGCAATTGATCAACCATTTCTTGATCAATGATAACTGGTTCCTGGTAGATTTGCCCGGTTACGGATATGCTAAGACCAGCAAATCCCAACGTAAACAACTTAGCAGGATCTTAGATCAATACCTCAGGGGAAGAGAACAACTGGTGTTGATCTTCCTACTTATCGATATTCGACATGACCCACAACCTAATGATTTGAATTTCATCAATGAACTGGGTAAAAACGGCGTTCCGTTTGCTTTGGTTTTTACAAAAGCTGATAAATTAAAGCCAGATCAAATCAAAAAGAATCTGAGTGTTTATTGTGAAAGACTTTTAGAGACCTGGCAAGAACTTCCACCTTATTTTGTGAGCTCAGCGGAAACCGGTACCGGAAAAAAACAGATCCTGGACTTTATAGCTGACACGAACGCAAAGCTGTAAAAGATATTCAACTAGTGTTCAATCTTATCCATTGCTATCATTGGAACGGTTACTTGCATTCATCTGTATCCGCCCGGGATCGGACTTAACTTAAAGAGCTCTTTATTCACAATGGTCGGAACTTTACTCAGAGTACGTTCATAAACGTCTCTCCACCAGTTCCATTAGAGCTTCCAGATCATTCATTTTCCTCAGATCGACATTGGATATTAAAGTGCTCAATTCATAATTATCCTGCAAAAGTATGGCCGGTGCAGGCACGAAACCTTCAAATTTTGACCTGAACCTTTTCTGGTAGGTCTTTTCGGGTAACAGCTCGTAGTCTACATCCAGAAAGTCGATGAATGCTTGCCATTTCCTCTTTTGTCCCGAAAAGGAACCTATTAATCTTATCAAATCACATTCTATGGGAGGTTTTATGCCGAAGGTGACGAGCAACTTCCAATAAGGGAGATGATGACTAGACTCTAATTTTGTTATAAGGAATAATTTTTTATTCTTCGCCATTGTCCTGGTTCAGGTTGAGCTTTTCTGCAAAGTAGTTGCAAAAGTCACGCATGGTCTCGGTCATTTTCTCATCATTGGTCGCCCTATAATAAGTACTGCTCATGCTTACCAGTGTTTGATGGAAGAACTGTTTCATCTCATCCAGTGGCATATCCTTTGTCCAAAGGTCTATACGTAAGCTTTCCTTGTTCTGATGGTCCCACACGGAAAGTAAAGTGGCTTTCGTATCCTGATATTCTATACCGCCATCTTCCGCAGACCAATAAATACTCTCCGGTATATTGTTCTCGTCCGTAGTTACATCTATCTTTATCTCTGATCTTTTCTTGTCCATTTTATTTATTGTAATATTGATTGATTTCACGCATAACAGGCTCGTTTGAAGATAAACTAGTTGGATGTAGGTTTATACTTTGAGTCCTTATAAATGGTCTCCGCATCAAATTTTATTATCCTTTGCAGACTTACATCAGGATGTTCTTTTGCAAAAGCACGAACGATCTCTCTACCTATAAACCTTCCTAATCTTGGCGGGCTTTCTTTATCAAACTTAAGATAGAACTTTGAAAATGGTCCATTATAGATGAACCTGTTCAAAAGGTTCTTTTTTGTGCTAAAGATCAGTTCGTTCTCCACGAAATAACGCCACATTTGTTCTTCGTTGGCGTTTGCCCATTTTAATTCTTCTTCAGTATATCCTAAGCGGTGATGTTCTTTTACGAAGGGTATCAGTCTATCCTTTAGATAAAGGGTCTTCCCACGATCGATCATTTGAGCAATGAAAGACCTGTCATTTTCCTTAGGGATCAAATTATTGCCCAATGCTTTAACGACGTCCGGCAAGATCTGATGCCTAGCTTGTAATTTAGAGATATAGTTCTCAAAATCTGCATAGAACCTGTGATCTTCTCCCAGGTAATTATCCAGCGAAATAATAAGGTCATTATCGTTCATCAATACTTTATTCCGATAGTCTACATATTCAGCTATCGTATAGATATCCGGTATTTCCCGCTTTGGAAAATAATAGCGATAATGCTGGAAAAGCTTTTCTAATTGAGCATGAAGTGACTTTGATGTAGGAAATTGCTCTTTGACCTCTTTATATATAAAGTTCAACAACGAATCCCTACGTTTGTTCACCCAAACGCTATCCGGAACATCAGTTGGGAAAAACTGCGGGTAGGTTTCACTTAGCTGCACCACATCATTTGCAGATGTGTTCATGAAAATAGAATCAAAGCGCACCAGTCGAAGATCAATGTTGATCGAACGTATCGCTTCCTGACGATCTTCTTTATCAGACTTACAACTTAATGATAAAAGGAGTATCAATATCAGCAAATGTCGAATCCGCATGATTTTTTTTACAAAACTACAATTTCGCTTCTATTCAATTCAATTTCTCATGACCTGATATACTAACAATTGATAAATTAGCTCTAATCCGGTAAGATAAGCGTATCCAAAGATCCTAAAATCAATATATTTGAAAAAAATGATCGATGCAGACAGATCTAGTAGTACAGCATATTAACGATTGGTTAAAAGATTACCTGACCAACAGTGGCATGAAGGGTTTTGTAATAGGCATTTCCGGTGGAATTGATTCTGCTGTTACTTCAAGTCTATGCGCCACGACCGGCCTAAGGACACTTTGCGTGGAAATGCCGATCCATCAGGCACCCGATCAGGTTTCACGGGCAAAAAAGCATATCAATAATCTAAAGGAAAAATACGCTAACGTAAGTTCCGTGGAAGTAGACCTGACAAAGACCTTTGAGACCTTTAAGGATTCCGTTCCGAAGGCTTCTTCCAATGAAAATGAAGCGATGAGCCTGGCGAACACCCGAGCAAGGTTCAGAATGGCAACCTTATATTATTTTGCTGCTTTACATCGCTACCTGGTGGCGGGAACCGGCAATAAAGTAGAGGATTTTGGCGTAGGATTCTATACCAAATATGGAGACGGCGGAGTGGACCTCTCTCCTATTGCCGACCTGATGAAAACCGAAGTATTTGAACTGGGAAAGGAATTAGATGTTATAGAAAGTATTCTACAGGCCGAACCTACTGACGGACTTTGGGAAGATAATAGAAGTGATGTGGAACAGATAGGTTCTACTTATGAAGACCTGGAATGGGCGATGGAATTTGAAGAAAAAAACGGTGATGAGTCCGCCCTGACCGCAAATCAGAAAAAAGCCCTTTCCACTTACAGAAAGTTCAACAAGGCCAATCAACATAAAATGCAGCCGATACCGGTTTGTGAAATACCTAAAATGCTTAAAAAGTAATTCCTATGAGCGAATTGAAAGATCTAAAGCCAGGGTCGATCTGGAAGAACTTTGAAAGGATCAATGCCGTACCACGTCCATCCAAAAGAGAAACGCGGATCATTGCGTTCATGATGGATTTTGGGAGATCGCTTGAACTTCCCACGGAGCGTGACGAAATAGGGAACGTTATCATCAAAAAACCCGGAACATCTGGTATGAAAGACCACAAAACAGTGATCTTACAGTCGCATCTGGACATGGTGCATCAAAAGAACAAGTGTACCGACTTTGATTTTGATAAACAAGGCATTCCAATGATGATAGAGGGCGATTTCGTATGCGCAAAGGGAACGACCCTTGGAGCGGATAACGGATTAGGCGTAGCCACCATGATGGCACTATTAGAGAATGAAGAAAACATTGAGCATCCGCCGATCGAGGCACTTTTTACCATTGATGAAGAAACAGGTATGACCGGTGCAAAACACTTAGATGCCTCAAGATTATCTGGCGAACTGCTTATCAATCTGGATACGGAAGAAGACAACGAAATAGGCATAGGGTGCGCTGGCGGTGTGGATGTTACTTTTTCTAAAAGCTATCAGCAGGAGAAGATAGATGCGAAATTAACCTCCAGGACCATAAAGGTCAGCGGATTGAACGGTGGTCATTCCGGAATGGATATCCACAAAGGTCTGGGCAATGCAAATAAGCTGCTCAATCGCATACTTTTCAGCCTAAACAAAACGATAAACGTCCGTTTACATACTTTTGACGGTGGCGGATTGAGAAATGCTATTCCGCGCGAAGCTGAAGCCGTGATCAGCTTTGATAGTAAGGATCAGGATGAATTTAAGAATGGGATGCATCGGCTGGAAAAGCAACTGCTAGAAGAATTCTCCACAATAGAAGAGAACATAAGTATCGATCATTTTGAAGTAGCGACTCCGCAAAGTGCTTTATCGGTTTCTGATAAGCATCAATTACTAGCTACTTTATACAATATCCATCACGGAGTTTACAGGATGAGCCCATCGATAAGCGGGCTAGTGGAAACTTCGAACAATCTGGCAAAAGTAGAAGTGAAGAATGGAAAAATAGAGCTGTTATGCCTGACACGTTCATCGGTGGAAAGTGGTAAACAAGATCTGAGCAACCAGATGGAAGCTATAGGCCATCTGGGCAATCTAAAGGTCATATTTTCAGGTGATTATCCAGGATGGACACCGAACCCCGGATCAACTTTGCTGAAGCTTACAGAAAAGAACTATCGTGCGCAAAATAAGGATGAACCTATCGTAGCGGCCTGTCATGCAGGTTTAGAATGTGGTATCTTGAGCCATCACTTGCCAGACGTGGATATGGTTTCCATAGGACCAACGATACGTGGGGCGCATTCGCCTGATGAACGCGCAGAAATAGCTTCAGTTCAAAAATTTTGGGAATTGTTAAAAGCTGTATTAGTTGATATTCCTAAGAAATAATCATTGTTCTCGTTCGATCACGTAATCTATCATCAATTGCAAAGAAGATCTGTATTCAGATTCCGGATAATCGTTTAAAATATCCATGGCACTTTTTTGATAGGCATACATTTTTTGCCTGGCATAATCCAATCCACCGGATGCTTTTACGTGCTCAATTACGTCATTTACGCGTTTTTTGTCCTTATTATGGTTCTTAATAGAATTGATCAACCAGCGTTTTTCCTTTTTATCAGCTTGATTGATCGCATATATCAGTGGTAAGGTAAGTTTCTTTTCTTTGATATCGATGCCTGTAGGTTTTCCTATTTTCTTGTCGCTATAATCAAAAAGATCATCCTTGATCTGAAATGCCATACCGATCTGTTCACCGAACTTCCGCATTTTCTCAACATCATCACTATCAGGTCTTACGGCGGCAGCACCTAAACTACAGCAAGCAGCGATTAACGTAGCCGTTTTTTGCCGGATGATCTCATAATAGACATCTTCAGTAATATCTAAATCTCTTGCTTTTTCGATCTGAAGGAGCTCACCTTCGCTCATCTCACGAACCGCGACTGAGATGATCTTCAAGAGGTCAAAATCATTATTATCAATAGAAAGTAAAAGTCCTTTGCTAAGTAAGAAATCACCCACAAGCACAGCGATCTTGTTCTTCCACAAAGCATTGATAGAGAAAAAACCGCGTCTTCTGTTACTATCGTCAACAATATCATCGTGCACTAAAGTGGCCGTATGTATGAGTTCAATGACAGATGCACCACGATACGTACGGTCATTTACTTCACCTTTAGACACCATTTTAGCTACCAAAAACACGAACATAGGTCGCATTTGCTTGCCTTTCCTGTTGACGATGAAATGGGTGATCTTATTCAGCAAGGCCACTCGTGAAGACATGAAAAGGGAGAATTTTTTTTCAAAGACCTCCATTTCGTGGGCAATAGGTTGTTTAACTTGGTAGACAACTTTCATAATTCAAAAATACCGAAGTTTATTAGATTTTAACAAGCTTAAACTTTTATTAACTCAAATTTTATTTATATTTATAACCTAATTATAAATACACACATTATGAAGAAAATTACTTTATTTTTACTATTATTCATTTCAGGCTATGTTTATTCGCAGTCTGATTGTTCAAGCTCACAGACCTTAAGCTTACAAGCTGATGCAACTGAAACCGTGAGTTCAAATGGAGTTAGTGGTACTGCACCCACTTCAACTTGTAATA
>Ga0209937_1000036_pt1 | contig 46779 bp, 38 predicted proteins | sample SalPon1_B_H2O_MG_FD_185699 | JGI IMG/M metagenome (GOLD analysis project Ga0209937, IMG submission 185699) | Salt pond water microbial communities from South San Francisco under conditions of wetland restoration - Salt Pond MetaG R1_B_H2O_MG... | ecosystem: Environmental > Aquatic > Non-marine... | reverse complement strand
TGTCTATAAGTGTACCCTGATAAGGTGTACTTATGCGGTACCCACCGCGTAGTAGGTTAGACCCTACATCGGACTTCTAACTAAGGAGAAAACAAATGGGAAGACCTATTAACAAAAGATTTATCGGACAAGGCGCTGGTAAAATTGAAGTTTCACGTTACTTTTTTACAGGTGCGTCAGAAGTAGCATCAACTGCTACACCAGCCTGGATTGTATCACAGCGTTCAAGCAGACGTTACAAAGTAAGTGATGGCACAACAACAGAAACATTAACATTGGTAAACCAAAGCGGCGGCGATCTGTCAGCCGGCGAATTCGCTATTGATGCAGTACTAGATGACTCCACTACAGTGCAGGTAACTAAACTGCATAACAGAACTATCTCGTACGAACAAGCTAATATTGATATACTTGCAGAAGACACAGATGACTCCATTGCTTCAGCTCAGATTAAATATAATCTAGGCGAAGAAGACGACGACGTTGCAGGCACAGCAACCCTGCCACAGCAGTAATAGTTAGGGCACCCAGTGTGCCCTCTATTTTTAGGATTTAAGAATGCCAAAAGTTTTAAAGTCGTATTCGTCAAACTATAAAATCGGCGTAATAGACGAAGGCACAATTACTCTAGATACTGGAGACGGGGTAGGTACAGTTGTTGTTACCGGAAACCTTGAAGTTCAAGGTGATACAACTACTATTAATACTACAGATCTTAATATCGAAGATAATATTATTGTGCTTAGTGCGGGTACTGTTGGTGCCGGCTTACCCTCTAGTGTTAACTTTCAAAGTGGCATTGAAATAGACAGAGGCAGTCTTCCTGATGCTAGATGGATTTTCGACGAACAAATTTCTTGGACGCTGGGCGGTTTATCAGGACAAGGTACATTCTACGCAGAAGCCGGAAGCCAAAAACTTCCTCTTAATACACCTGGCATTGTAGCACAGGGTGACTTTTACATTGACACAGGCAACGGAGTAATTTCTGTTACTAATACTCCGGATTATGAAGAAAAAATCTTCAATTATAACAATGGTGTAATTGAACCGTCATCGAATGGCACTTTTATTATAGACGACGATAATATACCAAATACAAAGGCAGTAAAGGATTTCATAGATTTTAACTTTGAAAATAGAGTTCAGTCTTCGTTAGGCGAAGGCGACACCGAAGTTGAAGCCATAGATGAATTCCATCCTCTTCTTGATATTATCGCAGTTAATCCAGACGACAATAATACTACTGTAGTTCAAACAAGCGGTCCTCACGGATTTCTTGAGACTGATACTGTAGATATTTCTGGAATACAAGCAAACGGCGATCCACTAGAATCTCTTAATGGAACTAATATTGCTGTGATAGAAGTTATAAACTCTTTCGTAGTTAGACTAGATACAACAGTACAAGGTGCAAATGTTAGTAATTATATCGAAGATTCGGGAACTATTGCTAAAAGTTCGTTCGAAGAAAGTAGAATAAAATTCACAGTGCAAGGCAATAATATAGCAGATATATATGAAAATAGATTTGATGTTGATGGCCTTGAATTAAAAGGCACTAGCATTTCTACAATCGAAAGTAATAGTGATCTTACTCTCAAATCATCAGGTGAAGGATCAGTTAAAATTGATGATATTCTAGAAATTACATCAGCTCCTTACGACGACGATACACTACCTGCTCCTATAGCTCCGCAAGAAGGTATAAAATTATTTTCAAAAGAGCAAAGCACAGGCAAGACTGGTCTTTATTATGTAAATAACAATAACACAACAGACGAAATAGTAAGTAAAAATAGATCATTACTGTTTTCGATGTTATTTTAGGAATTATAAATGGCTATTAAGAATTTACAGTTAACTACTAACGAACTAGATTTATTAGAAGTACCAGCAAATAAAAGTTATGCTATTACTAACATATTAGTTTGTAATACTAGCACAACTAACTCTGCATTTTTTACAATGCATCTAATACCCGACACAAACGCGAAACAAATAAAAGTTACTTCAGTAGTTAGAGAACTAGAATTACCTGCAGGAGAAACATTTACTTTCGATTCTGAAAGAATTGTTTTAGAAGCAGGAGATCGAATAACATTCGAAGCCGGACCTGATATAGGAGCAGATTTAACTGATCTTGCAGCAACGGTTAGTTATTTGGAAGTATAATGAGATTACTAAAAGCGCAAAATACAAATCTTAGATCAATTTATGGAAAAGGCGTAAAGTATGACATCAACGATCAAGTAATTGTAGACAGCGAAAATGTAATGCTTATTCCCAAAGGCACACAAGCTCAAAGACCTAACTCCCCTACAAATGGTCATATGCGCTACAACACAGATGATGACCAATTTGAAGTATATCAAAACGGCGCCTGGAGAGAATTGAGATTTAAAGAACCAAATCAAGACCCGGGCATACACCAACAAAATCTAGGTAACGGAGATGCAGTAGAAACTGTTTTTGGACCGCTCGATTCAACCGACCCAGATTTTCCTGTGCCTGCTGCTCCACAAAATATCTTAGTTTTTGTCGAGAATGTATTTCAAATTTCGATCACAAACTATGATATAGTACAAAATCCTTCAGGATTTCCAGCAGGATATTACATCGAATTTACATCTCCCCCAGATCTCGACAAGCCGATTACAGTACTCCATAATTTTGACAAGTAATTCTACTAAATATCTAAAAGAGGAATAAAATGTCGCAAGTAGGTAGAATATCAGGGCCGCTACTTTTTGCTAATCTAGACCGCAATGGCATAGATCTCGCATTTAGAAACGATCTCCAAACCACACAATTACTATATCTTGACGTTGAAAACAATCGCATAGGTGTAAATACAGATTCTCCTAATCGAGCAGTTACAATTTCAGGAACTACTCAAACAACTAGACTAGAAACAGCCGACGCTAATCTTTCAAATTATTCAATAGACGATAACACTATCGCAGTATTATCAGGAGATATTCTGTTAAACGCAAGTTCTGCTGTAGTTTTTACTGCTTTAGACAACGGCACTATAGCAATAGACGATAACAAAATTTCAACTATTATTTCAAACAGCAATATCGATATTGTACCTAACGGCACAGCAGAAACCAATATCAGATCTAATCTTAGAGTCGATGGTGATATTTTTACACCTGGTAATATCACTCTAGAAGGGTCTATCACATTCGGAGATAATCTTCAAGAAGACACTGTGAGTTTTGCCAGTGATGTTAGCAGCGACATTATACCAGATACTTCTAACTCAGCACGACTAGGAACTGCTAATAAAACATGGAAGGATCTATATACAAGGCTAGTAAACGGCCAATCTATTACTACTTCTAATATATTAGTAGGTGATTTTAATTATACACTACGTCAAGGTAATATTTTCTTTGTCGATCAAAATGGCAGCGATCAAAACACAGGCGACCATCCCCAAGATCCGTTTCGCACTCTTAAGAGAGCACTAACAACAGCAGATGCAAGTGTTCAAGGACCTGTAGCTATACTGGTAGGACCAGGCCACTTCGAAGAAGAACTACCACTAGAAGTACCTAACAATGTTACTGTTACAGGATACGATATAAGAAATACCATTATAAAACCAGCAGCTGGTTTTGAATATAATGATGTATTTTTACTAGACGGCGAAACTACCGTACAACATCTTACAGTTTCTGAATTTTATAGTGACACCGAAGAGCACTACGCATTTAGATTTAGACCAAATGCTACTATTTCTAAAAGGTCTCCTTATGTTCAGAATGTCACAGTGCTTACTTATGGTTCAAATCGCACCAGCTCAGATCCAAGAGGCTTTAACTCTGGAGACGCCGGTGGAGGCGCTTTTCTTGACGGAGCAGAAGTAAATGCTTCGGCAGTGTCAGCCAGCATGCTGTTTCAAGCTGTTACTTTCTTAACGCCTAACGCAAAAGGTCTAGTAATGACTAATGGTGTAAGAGTAGAATGGCTAACTTCCTTTACCTACTTTGCAGATCAAGCCATATTAGGATTCAATGGCAGTATAGGAAGAATAAGCGAAGACGGCAGTACTGTAAATTTTGGCGCGGAACTTAGGTCAATAGGATCTGCTAATGTATACGGCAATCAAGGAGCTATAGCAGACGGCGATGATTGCCTATTTTATCTTATCAACCATAATTTTGCCTATGTTGGTACAGGTAAACGAGCAGACAATGACAGAACGCTTGCTATAGAAGAAAATGAAATTACCGAACTAAACAACGGTACTATTTTTTTTACTTCAATAGATCAAAACGGCAAGTATAAAGTGGGCGATGACTTCTTTGTAGATTTCGACACAGGTACTACTACTATAGATGCAAATGACGTAAATGCAGATTCGTTCACACAGTTAAATTTCGTAGACGGCGATAGCGAAACACTAATTAATTCAAATCGAGTTAGAACAGGATTAATAAATTTTTCAGATAATAATTTAACTTCTCTCAGTAATGAAATAAATCTATCGCCAGAAAATGAATTAAATGTAAATTCAAACACAAGTATTACAGAAGATTTATCCATTACCGGGAATTTCAGCTTCGCAGGTTCATTAAACCTTATAGGTAATCAATCAACTGATACTGTTAAACTAAACGTCGACATTGATCAAGACTTCTTGCCTGACCAAGATTCTCGATTTGATCTCGGAAGTATCACAAAAGAATGGAATAAAGTCTATCTATCTGAAGCAACTGCGGATTCTATTTCAATCAACGATAATTATATAGAAACTACGGAATCAAACGCAGATCTAGAGTTAAGAGCTAATCAAACAGGCAGAGTAATTTCGCGTAATAGTGTTAGAGTTGATAATGATCTTACAGTAATCGGTAACAGTTCTTTTCAATCTACTACCTTTCAAAATATTACAATTACTAAGCCGTTAATAAACGATGGTAATTTTAGTTTGTCAGGCATTGCGGCTATATCAGAAAATTTATCTATCGGTAGTTACGCAGATTTTGAAAACATCGCAATTCGTGGCAACGCTATTTTTACAACGCAAACAAATTCAGATCTAGAATTTAGAGCAAATAGCCTAGGTAAAATCATATCTCAGATACCTGTTAATCTAAATCAAGATTTTTTCAGTAATAGAACAAACAGTTTTTCTAACATAGATATCGAGACTGCCGTAGAATCACCTCGGCTTAATTTTTCCGATATTTCGATAGATACTAATTTTGTTCAGACTGAAAATATTGATCTTGAATTAAGAGCAAACGGCACAGGGCTCGTAACTCTAGAAGATATTAGATTTATAAACGACACCTTTGATACACTAAATTTAGATATAGTTTTTTCTCCCAATCAAAATATAAACATTGAATCTACCGGTTCTCTACAAATACCGGCCGGCCCAAACAATTACTCTGGCACAACTGGTGAGATAAGATTTAACGCAAACGAATCTCTATTCGAAGCATTCAATTCTGCTCTTGTTACTTTTGGCGGTGTATTTTCTGATGACAGAAAAACTTCTGTAACAATAGACTCTACTGTTCCTCAGATCGACTTAACAACTAATAATCTTACAGTAGGCGATATAGATTCTATTAGATTGTCAATTCGTAAAATTCAAGTAGACAGTATTGAATTAGATAATAATAGAATAGGCACAGACACCGATCTTAACCTTGACAGAAACGGGATAGGCGACCTTGTAATTGACGATATTAAAATACAAGGCAGTGAAATAAAAAACACGGTAGCAGATGGATTGCTTACCTTCCAGCCCACTGACTTTGGCTATTTAAAGTTTAACACCACAATAGGTGTAGTAATACCATTCGGTGACACTGCGTCGCAAGATCCTTCGCCGCCAGAAGGAGACGTAAGGTATAACACCGAAACTAATCTCATGGAGGTGTTTGACGGTGTAGATTATATTTCTGCCGCAGGCACAAGCGCAACAATAAGCGAAAGCGATTATAGAGAATTAACTGAACTGTATACGCTGATATTAGGCTAATACTTCGATTTACCTCATTACGATAAATACTACTAATGCCGAGCTAGACCGAGCGGAGCAGGACAAACTGTGGTCAACCAGCAAAGAGCAAGAAGCTGAAAAATAGGTTGGAGGGACAGGATCCCCGTGTTGAGGAGACGAGATGGCTGTTGGTCGTATTTCAGGGCCGCTCTTAAAGTCTAATCTGATACGTAATGGTATCGATCTAGCCTTTGAGACTGACCTACTATATCTAGATGTTAATAACCAGCGCATTGGCGTTCGTAATAGCAATCCCCAACACGAGCTCGATGTCACAGGCACTACAAAAACTACAGACCTTATAGTTGATAATGTTGCTGAAATAGCTGATATTACCATAAATGGTAACACAATTTCAACCGATCAACCGTTCCTAAATCTTGCTACACTTGACACTGTTGTATCTCTTAACAAGTTACAGATTGATTCTATAGAAATAGAAGGTAATCTAATTTCTTCCAATGAATCAAATGCTGATATAGACATTGCTCCTAACGGTACCGGCGAAGTAAATATTGAATCAAATTTGAATGTCACAGGCAACATATTTGCAACTGGAAATATACAAGCAGACGGCAATATAACAATCGGTGATCAGGATACCGATAACGTTACTTTTAATGCCGAAATAGCATCTGATATTATACCTGACGAAACAAACACCTACACGCTGGGCTCAGATCCAACACAAGGCGGAGCAGAGTGGGCAGACGTATTTACAGAAAATCTTGTAGCAAGTTCTATTTCAAGTACAGCACTAGAAGTAGATGGTATAGACCTTACTTTAAGACAGGGCAATACTTTTTTTGTTGCTGAAAACGGCGACGACGCAAATTCCGGCGATCATATGCAGGATCCGTTTGCGAGTATAAAATTCGCACTCAGTCAAGCGTCAGACGGTGACACTGTTCATATCTTTCCAGGAGAATACGAAGAAGAATTTCCTCTTACTATTCCTGTAGGAGTAACACTAAAAGGATATGGGCTGCGTTCTGTATCTGTAAAACCTACCAGTGCTACTGCGTCAAATGACGCTATCCTGCTAAACGGTGAAAGCACAGTTGAAGATATCACACTGAAAGACTTCTTTTACGATTCTCAAAATGATACTGGTTATGGTTTTAGATTTGCACCTGGATTTACTGTAACTACTCGTTCGCCGTATATAAGAAATATTTCTGTTATAACGCAGGGGTCTGTTACTACAGCAGAAGATCCTAGAGGTTTTAACCAAGGTGACGCAGGCAAAGGCATATTCCTTGATGGATCGGTAGCCACGGCTAACAGTCGTCAAGCAAGTGGTTTATTTAATTCTATTACTTTGATCACGCCTGGCGTAGATGCTATGACACTTACTAATGGTGTAAGAGTAGAGTGGTTATCGTCTTTCACATACTTTGCTAAAAGATCAATTTACTGTTTTGACGGAACTGTAGGATTTAAAGGCACAGGCGGCCCGGGCGAAACTGGCTTGAGAGTAGATGGGTTATCTGGAACAATTACCGCAGGTGAAACAGTAGAATACTACGACACTGATGGTGTAACATTGCTTGAATCAGCCACAATAGAAAGTGTAGATCCTGACAACAAATTCTTTGTGCTAGGAAAACAAGACGGTTTTGAAACTGCTGCAGAACGTGGCGGAAAAACAATCACAGCCAACGGTGATGCTCAATTAGACACCGACATTAAACAGTTTGGATCTGCTAGCTTATTACTAGACGGCACTGGCGATTTTGCTTCTATTTCTTCTCAGACTGATTTTGGCTTTGGTGAGAATGATTTTACTGTAGAAGCCTGGGTATATCCTATTGTTATAAGCAGTTTTAGATTTATAACAGACTTTAGAGCTACGACAACTGATAATGCAGCGTTAGTTTATATTGAAAATGGAATACCGAAAGTATTTGTTCAAGGTAGTAATATTTTAGTATCAGACCAAGCAATATCTGTTAATGAATGGACACATATTGCATTTACAAGAAGCGGAACTACATCTAAACTTTTTGTTAATGGTGTTGAAAAAGCCAGCACTACTGATACTACTGATTACGGTGTGTCAAAACCCTTAATAATAGGATCACGGCTTGACGGATCTCAAGCTTTTTGGAACGGATTTATAGATGACGTAAGAATAATTAACGGCACTGCCTTTTATACAGATTCTTTTCCTCTCCCTACTCAGAGAGCACTCGTAACAGACGACACTGTGTTAATGGCAAGATTCGACGGAGAAGACGGTAGTACAGACTTTGAAGATGACGTACTACTAGCTCAGGACATTAGATTTTCGGGCGGCGCCACTGCAACTGCATTCACACTTACTGACTTTACAGATTTCGGTGCCGAAGTAAGAATCATATCATCTGCTTCTGTATATGGGGACTTTGGGTTGGTAGGCGACGGCAAAGGCGTTATAGTTTATGCTATAGGTCATAACCTTGCATATGTAGGAAACGGCAAAGAAGTAACAAACGATCCTACCACTGTTATACAAGCAAATGAAGTAGTTGAGCTAAACGGTGCTAAGATACGTTCAGTAAGCGTAGATCACAAAGGTGACTTTAGGGTAGGCGATCTATTTCTAATTAACCAAGACACCGGCGAAATAAGTTTTACAGCAGCTAATTTTAATTTAGGTGCCGGACAAGGAATTACTTTTACTGATGGCGGCAGTACTACATTTATAAACGGATCACGAATTGACGTAGGCGATTTTAGAATAAGCGGCAACACAATTGAAACACTGACGGGCGATTTTAATATTGCTGCTGATTCGAACGAAGTTAATATTGATTCTAATGTTAATATCGACGGTGACCTTGATGTTACAGGCAATGTCACAATAGGTGGAAATATCACAATCGGTGACGAAGAAACAGACACTATCGAGTTTGTAGCCGGCATAGATTCTGATATTATTCCAGCTGTAGATTCTACTTACTCTTTAGGAAGTGTCAGCCAAGAATGGCGTAATTTATTTGCTAATGTTCTTAACATTGATGACATTACGATTTCTAATAACTTTATAGAAACAACAGAATCTAATGCTGATCTTGAATTAAGAGCAAACGGCACTGGCACAGTTTATGTTCCGTCAAACGATGTAGAAATAGATCAAGATCTCACAGTGTCTGGCGATACTACATTGGGCGATACTACAATCACAGGCGACTTTACAGTCGAAGGTGACGTTGTTCAAACTGGAGATTATGATCTTACAGGTGATCTATCAGTAGGCGAAAATCTTTCAGTAGGAGCCGCAGCACAGTTTGAAGAGATTCTTATAGACGACAACTTTATAACAACTACATCGTCAAATGCCGATCTTGAACTAAGAGCCAACGGAACTGGTGTGCTACTGGTTCCATCAAATGATGTAAGATTTAATCAAACACTTGATGTTTTAGGTGATATCACAGGTTCAACGCTTACTACTACTGGCAGAATTACAGCTGACTCTTTTACTAATGGAAACATCCTTGTAGATGATAATTTTGTTACTACAACTGAATCTAATTCTGATCTTGAACTAAGAGCAAATGGCACTGGATCCGTTGTTATTGATGACTTTAGTATTAACGCTAATGTTATTACAACAATATCAGATTTTGTAATTGACCCCGGCAGCGAGAATGTCGTTATAGATTCAGTAGGCAGTTTGAAATTACCTGTAGGAACCAGTCTAGAAAGACCTACACCTCAAGCAGGCCAAATAAGGTTTAACACCGATCTTTCAAGATACGAAGGATATACCGGATCTAACTGGGTGAAACTTAATGGTGTAGAAGATGTTGACGGCGATACCAGTGTCACTGCCGAATTAACCGAAGGTGCTAATGATGACACAATTAGATTTACTGTTGCGAATTCTGTCGTTGCTGATATTACTTCAGATAGGTTACGTGCAGATAGAATAGATGTAGATGATATACGCATAGACAATAACACGATAAGTACTACAACAACCGATCAAGATCTAGTGTTAGACCCAGACGGCGCAGTAGTAATTGACAACTTTGAAATTCAAGATAATACAATTACAAATACGGTTTCGAATAGTGTAACAATATTTAATAACATAAACAACGGGTATGTAAAATTCGGAGGCACATCTGGATTAGTTCTACCAGTAGGGGGAAGCACAGAGAGACCTCCGGTAAGTAATTCAGAAACTGGCCTTACAAGGTATAACACTGATGATCAAAGAGTCGAAGTGTATGACGGAACAAACTGGGTATCAGTAGCTGGCTCAGCAGCAGGTGTGTCTCGCGCAGATGCTGAAGATATAGCAATCGACATTGTAATAATGCTAGGATAACGTAATGGCAACTTTTTTTAAAAACTCAATAGTAAATAGTATAGGCCTAGAGCCTGTAACAATATACGAAACCGGACCAGCAGACAGGGCAACTATTATAGGATTAAGTCTTACAAATCTCACACAAAACTTTGTGTATGTTGATGTTATGCTGAAAGATGATTCTAGTATAACCGGATTTTATGCTAGACAGATTCTAGTAGGAGCTAATACCAGCTTGCGTTTGGTGAACCAAGGTGAAAAACTAATAATAGCACCAAACAACGTGTTAATGGTTCGTTCTAGCGCAAACGATTCTATAGATTCTATTCTCAGCTATGTGGAGGTAGTGTAATGACATATTTTGTAGGCAGTTCGCCTGATCAAGTTTTAACCGGTATTATCAAAAGATATATGTACGGTCTAAGGCGCAACGACGATGGCGAACTTTTTCTTGTCAAAGTTGATCAATTAGCAGGCGGCGACGAAAACGTAGTCCTTATTAATAATCAAGGAACTGCAGACGACAACTATCCAGATTTTGAAGAAGGCATCGATTTTCTAGATGGACTAGATGAAAATAATGAAATTGTTTTTGATAACCTACGATATCCTCAAATAAAATGGGATGGCAGAAGCTTACTGTATTACATTGAAGAAGGCACTGGCCTCTTTGTACAAAGAATAAACGAAAACTTCGAATATCCAGAAGGATTGTCGTCGCCGTCCTTTAGTGATGCGCCAGAAGATCAAGTGATAACTACATATAGTACTCCGGACATAGGATTCGAAAATGGCTGAATTTAAACTAGAAAGATTCAAATACAACTGGCAAGGCGAGTGGCAGGCATCAAATGCTTATAAACGAGACGATGTTGTTTATGTAGGAGGCAAGAGCTACGTATGTATAAAAGCACATACGTCGTCTACACTTTTCAACAATGACCTTACAAACATTTTGCCTAACAGCGACCCTCCAATTCCAGACCCTTACTGGGTAGTAATGATAAGTTCGCGTACATTTTCAGGAAATTATACCATAGGACAATCCTATAACATAGGCGAAATAGTGTTATACGACGGCGGCCTGTATGAATGCATAAGCGGGCACGTTGCTAGTGATTTTGCACAACAGCGTGCAAACTGGAAAGTTACTTCTAGATTCATAAATTTTAAAGGAAACTGGCAAAGCAGTGTATCTTATGGCGCAGGCGCAGTTGTAAAATACAACGGCATAGCTTATCTATGCGAAAATTCTCATACTTCGAGAGGAATCCTAGAAGAAAATCAAAGCGACTGGTCAGTTTTTCATAGAGGAATAGAATGGAGAGGCGAGTGGCAGACACAAACGGAATATCGTCTAAATGACTATGTTAAATTTGGCGGTAGTATATTTCAGTGTATCGACACACATACTTCGCAAGGAAATACTATAGATCCGTCAAAATTCGTAGTAGAAGTGACAGGTAACAAGTTTATAGGTGATTGGTCGCCGACTGTGTTCTATGGTGAAGGTGATATTGTAAGATTTGGCGGATATCTATATTTTTCGACACAAGCAAACCAGGATGTAGATCCTTCACGTACTGAAAACGACAGTACAGTAGCATGGAGAATACTGGCAAAAACCAATCGTTTCAGAGGCGAATTCAGTGGCTCAGTAGAATATAGAACAGGAGATATTGTACAACGCGGCGGATATCTATATGAAGCACTTCAGGATGTAAACAGAAACACCGGAGATGCTAGCACTTTAGGTTACCTTAATGAAGATGTATGGCGATTGCTTGTTCCTGGTCAGAGATGGAAAGATTCCTGGCAGGAAGATACTTTATACGCAGTAGGTGATGTTGTTTATTTCTTTGGTGCTGCTTATACCTGTAACTTCGAGCACATATCAGAATTTGATAATGCTCCGGGCGATAACGGAGAAATATTTGATTACTGGGATCTGTTAATACAGCCCGGATCTCCTGGAGGGTTACGCGAGGTAGGAGATTTACTTACCTATGGATTATCGAGAGACCAGTACGGTGATTTAAGTACTTTAGGTGATACTGCTTTACCTATAGGCGACGAAGGTCAGATTTTATCAATTACAGAAGAACAGGAAGTATACTGGCGCAATATATTAAAAGATGCAGATACAATCTACGTAGATAATAACGGCGTTGACGACGACGGGTTCGGACTAGATCCTTATAGACCTTTCCAAACTGTGAGATTTGCCTGCGAATATGTAGAGGATAATTTTGCTCCACTAACTCCGATAAAAATATCAGTTGCTACTGGATTTTACCCAGAAATAGGACCTATTGTTATACCAGCAGGCTGTGCAGTTGTAGGAGATGAATTAAGATCTACAACAATAGCAGCAACAGATCCAAAACTAGATTACCAAGACGATATTAGTACGCATACTGCTATAATTAATCACTTCTTACAGTTTGCAGACGATCTTGTTCTTAATAGAGAGGTTGAAACTACGCCAGGAAACGATGTAAGACAGATTCGCAATTTGCCTGTAGGTACAGCCGCGGCTTTCGGAATAATACAAAATAGAGCAATTGATTATTTCAACAGAATCGACTTTGTTGCAGCAGACGGCAGCATTAATCCTTCAATCTCAGGGACTAATACCGTAAGCGAAGACCAGTTGATTGTAAATTCTGCAAATATTTTACAGAAGAATATACAGTTTATTATTGCTGAAATAGAAGCATTTACTGCAATTGTTTTTCCTGCGGAAGATCTAGATTCTACAAAAACTAGAAACGATATAAGAAGCTTTGTAAGAGGAATTACAAGAGATATAAGATTTGGCGGTAATTACGGTACTTTAAGAGCAGCAAATAGATATGCCAACGCTGTAGTAGGATCTCAGCTGACTGACCTTTTCTACTGTAGAGATACCACAGGTGTGCGTAATTGCACTATACAGGGACTAAGAGGCGGTTTGAATCCACCAGGTGTATTTGCCGCGTTTCAGCGCCCAACTGGCGGAGCCTGTGTCAGCCTTGATCCAGGCTGGGGTCCTGCAGACGAAAGAGCATGGATTGTTAATCGTTCTCCCTACATACAAGGAGTAACTAATATCGGTACACGCTGTATAGGCAAGAAAGTGGATGGTGCGCTGCATAATGGCGGCAATAAGTCTATGGTTTCAAATGATTTTACCCAAGTTCTGTCAGATGGCATCGGTGCATGGGTTACTAATAACGCAAGAGCAGAACTAGTTTCTATTTTTACCTACTACTGTTCAGTGGGATATCTAGCAGAAAACGGAGGGAAAATACGTTCTGCGCAAGGAAACTGTTCTTATGGTAAATTTGGAGCAATTGCTACCGGAAACGATGACACCGAAACACCAGATGTAGTTGAAGTGTTTAATAGAGCAAACGAAGCGCAAGTAGAACAAGCATTTGCTGCCGGTGCATCAGACGAACTATTCGTATTCGAATACTCACACTGTGGCGAATCATATACTACTGCAGACGCAAATATTATAGGCGCAGGCGCAGATGCTAATGTGGATTATACTGATTTTAGAGACGGTTCTGTATTCGAAGGAAGACTTATAAACACCAAAGGTTCGGGATCAGAAGGAGGTACAGGGTATCTTATACGCTCTGCCTCTGCACAAATCACAAGCGATGCTACTAGCTCTATTAGATTATCAAGCAACGACGAAACTCAGTTCTTAGAAGAAATAGATGGAATGAGAATTATTATAGAGTCAGGACGCGGCGCTGGCCAATACGGCTTTGTGAGCGATTTTGATGCAAACTTTAACGTAGTTACAGTACGTAGAGAATCAGACGGCGAGTTAGGCTGGGATCATATAATTCCCGGCACTCCTATAGAGCCGGACCTAGACTCTACTGCGGTATATAGAATTGAGCCAAGATTAACAGCAACTCCGCCCCCGTTCACAGCGGCTGCATATGATTTACCAAATGCAAGAACCATAAAAGACCTTACATTTGGATTTACCACTGTTACCTATACAAATATACAACTTTCTCTAGGAACAGGAGAAACCTTTGACGACGAAGCAATAACTGCTAGAGCTAATATCCAACGAAAAGGCGATACCTATAATGTTACAATAACCAGCGGTGGTGCAGGATATGCTGTAGGCGATGCTCTTACAATACCGGGTAATCTATTGGGAGGCGTAAGTCCGGCAAATGACTTAATCATTGACGTTACTGAGGTATCTGAAGACAGTACTAATAGTATCCTTGATTTTACTAGCGAAGGGACTCCCAGAGGCGGAAGATATGTGTCAATTGCTGATCCTAACTTTGCACTATATTCAGATGACGGAATAAATTGGACTGAGGTTAACACTTCTTTTGTAGGAGACTATCAGAAAATAGCCGCAGGCAACGACGTTTTTGTAGCAATCGCAAGCAATGAAAATACCATAGGCTATTCTCGAGACGGCGAAACCTGGAATACTATATCAGTAGGTGAAACTGAAAACTGGGTCGATATAAAATTCGGAAGCGGTGTGTTTGTAATGATTGCAGAAGGTACAAACACTGTTGTTTATAGCGAAGACGGACTTTCGTGGACAACTGCTAGTATACCAGTAGGCGGTGATTCTACTACAGGGCAGTGGCAAAGTCTAAGTTATGGCCAAGGGCAGTTCCTAGCTGTATCCGGTGATGCTAACGCTATTGCTAGATCGTCTGACGGTATCCAATGGTCAAGGCTTGACGGTGTGTTAGGAACTACAGATTACGATTGGGCTGCAGTAGTTTATGGAGATAATAGATTTCTTGCTGTGGATAAACAGGGAAACACACTGTTTTCTCTAGACAAAGGCAACACATGGCTTAATGGTGGTTCTATATCAGCCGTGTCGTCTGCTGCAGAATTTGTAGTAAAAGACGTTGAATTTAGCCAAGGCATATTCTTTGCTATCGGCAACGATGTTGAAGACATTACACAATATGCTTACACTACAGAATACGGAATCAGTTGGCAGGAAAGAGATCTTGTAGTATCTAAAAAATGGTCTACAGCAGCATATGCTACTCTAGGAGCAGCAGGAAAATGGGTTTTACTGGCAGACGATATTTCGACAGATGCTATTGTCAACGTAAATGCCGGAAGGCAAGCCAAGTTTAGAGCAGATGTTTTTACCGGTATATTTACTGTGGTTAAAATATGGGATCCAGGCTCAGCTTACACAACAGATAATCCTTGTGAAATTACTGTAATCGACCCTAACTTTGTAACTGAAGTTGAGATAGACGTTAGGCAAAGCAGCGGAGTATTGCCTCAGCCAGACTTTATTGATAGAGGAGCAGGCTATAGAAGTTCGAGCTCTGACATTACTATTACAGGTGATGGCTTCGCAGATATAATTCCGGAAGACAATGTATTAACTGTCTCAGGGGTTGATGTAGTACCCGGACCAGGTGTACAGATTACTATCAATGGTATATTAGATCCTGATACCCCTGATCCAAATGATCTAGCTCTATTTGTCGGTGTAGAAATTAACGACCTCGGCGACGACGGTACACGGAGAGGCACAAGATTAGTAAGATTTACAATTTCACCTAGTTTATCAAATGAGTTTAACCTCGTTCACGGTACTATAGCAAGATTACGATCAAGATACAGTCAATGTAGAATTTCTGGCCACGATTTTCTAGATGTTGGAACTGGTAATTTCGAAGAAACAAATTATCCTGAAATATATGCAGGAGGTAACTTTTTCATAGCAGCGCCAGAAAACGAAATTTCTGAGCTGGACGGCGGAAGAGTATTTTATACCTCTACAGACCAAGACGGTAACTTTAGAGTAGGCGAACTGTTTGGAGTTGATCAAGCAACTGGTATTGTTACTATATCGGCAGAATTCTTTGAACTAGATGGACTATCCGAGCTTTCTCTTGGTGGCATTAGATTAGGTGGGTCTGGCGCAGTAGTTAATGAATTCTCAACTGACCCTACGTTCTCAGCTGATTCTAATAACATTGTTCCGACCCAAAGAGCAATTGCGTCGTTCCTAGCAGACAGGTTGTCAGTTGGTGGCGAAAATCTTGAAACTAACCAGATTACAGCAGGTAGAACAAGAGTAGGCGGATCTGACAATGTAATCGACACATCATCGGGAGAATATCTTAGATTTGCGAGAGATGTTGATTTCAGTGGTCAGGACGAAAACGGTAACAGAACACAGATACAAGGAACTATCGTAGGACAGTCTTTATTTTTTAGAAATGATGTCAACGATTCGATGCAATAAGATGTGTATGATAAATATAGTAACGGAGTTATTTAATGGCTGAATTTAAACTAGGTAGGCTTCGATTTGTTTGGAAAAACGAATGGAGCACTGGTACTGTTTATTATAAAGACGATGTAGTTTCCTTTAATGGAAAAGTATACATCTGTGTTATAGGACACACAAGCGCAGAAGATTTTAATATCGATCTTACTGCAGTTCCAGTCAAATGGAATATAGTAGCCGATGGCCAAACATGGCTAGGAAATTGGCAGCCTCAGCAGGAATATCAAGTAGAAAACATTGTCAAATACGGGGCAAGGCTTTACATTGCAAAAATAGGACACATTTCTGCAGAAGACTCCTCGACAGGTCTTGAAGCGGATATAGATAAATGGGAAATCTACGCAGAAGGTCTTGAGTGGAAAGGCGACTGGCAAACTTCTTTTGATTACAAAATTAATGACTTTGTAAAATACGGTGGTTCGACTTATGTAGTAAACACACCGCACATATCCGCCGCCACAGAAGAACTAGGCCTAGAAGAAGACATTGAAAAATGGACTCCGTTTAATCAGGGATTTGATTTTAAAGGCGACTGGGATTATCCCATACGATACAAACTAAATGATGTTGTAAAATTTGGTGCTAGTCTTTGGATAGCAAATACACCTCATACATCACAGGAAGACTTTGGAGCAGATTCTGAAAAATGGACCAAGTTTGTTGAAGGCTTCCAGTACGAAGCAGAATGGTCTCCTTTTAAAAATTATCAACCAGGCGACGTTGTAAATTATGGTGGTAACCAATTTATAGCACTGTTAGATAATTCTAACGAATTACCTTCTACATCAACAGCCAACTGGAGTCTATTCAGTGAAGGTTTAAGATTTAGAGGAGACTGGAACGAAGATTCTTCTCTCACAGGATATCAGGTAGGTGATGTAGTACGACTAGGCGGATACAATTATAGAGCAATAAAAGACAGCGAAAATCAACAGCCGCCAAATACAGAATTTTGGGAAAGACTAAACACTGGCCTAAACTGGCGAGGTGCTTGGCTCGACGACCAAGAATATTTTGAAGGCGACGTTGTGCGATTTGGTGACAACTCTTATGTTGCTATTCAAAATCATATATCAGAAGGCGACGACTTTTCGTCTGAAAGCTCAGGCGCTGAAAATTCTCGTCCAGATGTAGACAACGGAACGTATTGGAATATTATAGCAGTTGGTACTGAACAAAGTGTTCTTACTGAAGTAGGCGATTTGGTATATTTCTCTACTGGCGGTCCTCAGAGACTGCCTATAGGCGAAAACGGCCAAATACTTTCTGTTTCAGCAGAAGGCATACCAGAATGGGCGTTCATTGGAGATTCGGCAGATGTATATTATGTTGCAGAGTTTGGCAAGGACGAACCGGCTCCTATATATGGAAAAAATATAGATAGACCGTGGAAATCAATTAGATATGCCGCTCAACAGGTAGAGCAAGGAACGAAAGAACCAAAAGCAGCAGAGTTGCTAAAACTTAATAGACGTTTTATCCAGAGAGAAATTGTAGAATGGACTGACTATCAAGTAAACAATGATATAGCACCGTTCACTTCGAGTTTTGATTATGACACTGTAAAATGTGAAAGAGATATGGGTTTCATAGTTGATGCATTTATTTGGGATCTACAGCACGGCGGCAATGTTCGTTCTCGCGAAGCTGCTCTAGCGTATGTTAATGCTCCAGAAAATTCAGACTATCAAAACCAAAAACAAGAAACAGTTGCTAGCATTAATTATGGAATTTCTCTCATACAGAATGTTCTAGCACAAACAGAACCGGAAGAATTATATCAGGTGCTAAATGGTGACAACTCTACACGCATAGTAGAACAATATTTTATACCAGAATACGGAAGACAAGATAATGTCGATTACGACAGCACAATCACAGGCAGTACCACAGGCGGAATTGCTTCGGGCAGCAGCACAGGATCATCAGGATTTACCGGCGGCGGTATAGGAGGATACTAAAAGATGGCAACGATATTTGAGACAATTGAAAGTCTAGGAAAAATTGTAACAGACGCAGTTACAGCCGGTAACGACGAAGCAGTTCCTGCTAGATCAATTAGAAAGACACTTATCAAAGTGTCTACTGGACAATATAGAGAAGTTTTACCTATTATCGTGCCAGCAGAATGCTGCATAATGGGAGACGAATTGCGTTCTACAAATGTTCAGCCAAGAAAAGATTCTAACAGCATATTGACTTCTAAGAATGATTTCAAGTATAGCTCTTTAGCAATAGAAAGAATAGAAGCTGTAATCGGCGATGTGGTTGAAGGAGTTTCTTTTAGAAACACTCCTGGAAATACAATTGCACAAATTGATTCATGGCCTTATGCAGAAGCTCCTCAGGTAGCATCAGAGGCAGAAAGATTAGCAAGAAATATAAAGAAGACTATTGATGTAGAACTTGGAAACAAAATTGATGCTAAACTAGTCCCTGCATACGATCTGTCGGATCCTAATATCGGAAACAGCAGAGACCTAGGCCTCCTCAACAAAGAATTTATTAAAGCAGAAGTTATTGCCTATCTCGCAGAAGAATATCCTAATATAAGATACAGTAGAACAAAAGCCAAAAAAGATATAGGATTTATAATAGATTCTGTAGCATACGATCTTACATACGGCGGCAACTGGCAGAGTGTTAATGCTGGTGAAGCTTATTATGACGGCGTAGATTTTGGGATAGGATCTGATGACAAACAAGCTGTTCTTGATGCTCTAACCTATCTAAGCGCTCTGATACAGACAGTCGGCAGGAATATTATTGTCACTCCTCCGTTTCAAACCGAAGTAGAGCAAATTCCGGGAACAGGGGGAACACTAGCAGTTTCTGCCATTATAGATGATTTAATGAACGACATAATTGCAATTATTGACTCGGGCTCTGGCACTATCACAATTACCTATCCATCAACGGTAGATTCGCCTGATGTAGAAGTTGCAGCTAGTAACGCACTTGTTGCAGCACTACCAGAAATACAAGAAAAGACTATTGATTTTATTAATGAGAATTTTGGTACCTTTACTTTTGATAGTGCAAAATATAGAGAAGATTTTGCAAATATTCTAGAAGACGTTGCTTTCGATATAGCACTAGGCACAAACTACAACAGTTTTGCTAACGGAATTGTCTATGACAAAGCGTATAATAGAAATATACTAAGAACAGATCAAGCTGCTATTGTCGGTGCAATAAGATTTATGCGAGACGAAGTTGCAGATCTTGTTAGTTCTACAACAGCAACCACTCGTGCAACCGATTCTTTTAACAATATAGTAGACATAATTAGAAAAGGTAGAGATTCTAGTCCTTCGCTTTCTTATCCTACTCCTACCGGAGCAGACCAAGATAGAGTAGATTCAAAAAATCTTATCCAAGCAAATATAGACTTTATTATAGAAGACACAATTGCTTATATTGATAATCAAGTACAAGAAAATACAGTTAACGATCCTGATCCAGCAAGCATTTGGTTCGAATTTGAGTACGACGAAGATCTATATAGAAGAGAGCTAGAATATCTTCTACAATCATTAAGTTATGATGTGCTTTATCAAGGCACACAAGCAGTAACAAAATTAACAGAATCGTATTTCTTCCAAGATACAACTGTTTGGAACGGAGAAATTGCAAACATAGTCGACGCGTACGAACACCTAAGTGATATAACAAAACAGGTTATACAGGAACAGAGCGTTTCTACACAATCAGGTAACACAGAAATACAGACTACTCTAGGTACTCCGGCTACTGCAACCGAAGCTGGTCAGATTGAACTTAATATTGACATCATACAGGATGCACTAACAGCCGAAAGTCTAACAGGTGTTCCGGCTATATCGTTCCCAGACGCTACTTGGCCTGCAGCAGAATTCCAAACTGCTAAGAACACAATCGATACAAATGCAGACACTATTGTTGTAGATGCAATCCAATTTGTAACAAACGAATACAGTGGATTTTCCTATATTCACTCAAAATGTAGTAGAGACCTAGGTTTAATAGCAGAGGCTGCTAGATACGATTGGATGCTAGACACTAACTATGCTGGTATACTAACTGCATATTCATACCTAAGAGCAGAATCTAAAAAGGTATTAGGAGAGCAGAAAGATGCTACACTAGCAGCAAACGAATATGCTCGCCGCTTGGTAAACAACAATGTAAACGGAGTAGTAGACGCAATAATTACGGTAAACGCTACGTGGGAATACGTAAACGATATAATTTGGTCCGCATCTTCGGAAGGTAATGTAGACCAGGTCGATTTTATTGAAAACTATAATGCAGTTCGACAATTAGAATTGAATAAAGAACTTGTTGTCCAAGAAGCAAAAGCCTATGTAGACGACTGGTTCTTTGATGTAGCAGTATCAGAGGTCGGAACAAATCAAGTAGTTATAGCAGACACAAGCTGGCTAACAGCAAACATGCCGGTTCAATTTACTATACCCAACAATTCTTCCGAACTTACGCTTTTTAACGTTGGTCTGCAAGACGATGTGAATTATTTTGTAAAAGATATTATAGACGAAAATACGTTTACAATATCTACGGTTATAGGCGGTACTGAAGAAGAACTTACTCCTCAGCAATCGGCCTTTGATTATGACAAAAAATCTTTTAGAAGAGAAACACAATTAATTATAGAAGGTTCAAGTTGGGACACGGTTCTTAACACAAACTACAATGCTGTAACTAGAGGTTTAGCTGTAAGAAGAGGTACAGCAGGAACAGATATAGCAACACAACTGGAAGAAACACTAGACGGTATTAGCCTTAGTCAGACATTAGTAACTGATTTAAGAGCTATAAAATTAGATGTAAATGCACTGTCAAGAGTTAATGCAGCATTTAACGAAGTACGAGATATTGTAGAAAACGGAGATGCAAATGCTGACGCACTTAGCATACCTCCGGGTGATCTTTCTACAACTGACCAACAGAATGCTGTTGATCAATTAACAAATAACCGCGATTTTTTACGGGCAGAATTTATTGCCTATATAGATCAAAATTATGCAGCACTTACATACGATGATGCTCAAAGAAGCAAAGAACTAGGGTATTTTATTGATGCAATAAGATATGACATAATGTATGGCGGCAACAGTGCTTCTAGAGAAATTGCAAGAATTTACACAGAAGACAGCAATTTAACAGATGGTTCTACAGAACAAACCGCACTAGTAGACGGTTTAGATTATATTAAAACAATTATTCAAGAAGTAATTGTAGAAACAGACGTTACAGAATTACAGAGCGGAATAGCACAAGACTTTTCAGGAGCACCTGCAACTTCTACCGAAGCTACTAAAGCAGAAACTTTGCTCGACATAGCAAGAGATGTTGCGAATACTCTAAACTTGATTGTTCTTGACGATGTAGAATATCCTGTAGTGACTTGGACAGATGAAAATCTCCAAGAAGCCCAGTATAGTTTGTTAGAAAACAAAGAAGAAATTTCAATTCAGACTGTGAGATATATTGACAGACAATACTCGTTTATTTTAAATGTAAGCGCTGATTTCGAATATAACGAAGAAATATGTGCTAGAGATCTTAGAGAATACATTAACGCTATTGAATGGGATCTTGTACAGCCAAAACAGTGGGAAAGAAAATACACAGAAGGTGTTACAATATACAGACCTGGTTTTTATAAATCAAAACTAGCAGGTAGGTACTACTACAATTCAGTAATAGGTTCCCAAGAAGAAGACCTCTTCTATCTTAGAAACGGTACTGGACTTAGACTGATGTCGCTGGACGGGTTGAAAGGTGATTTAAAACCAGCCAACGAATTTGGAACCAGCAGACCTACCGCAGGAGCTTATGCATCTCTTGATCCTGGATTTGGTCCAGAAGATTCTAGAGCATGGATAACCGCAAGATCTCCTTACGTGCAGAATGTGTCGACGTTTGGCTTTGCTGCTGTAGGACAAAAAATTGACGGCGCATTACACAACGGCGGTAACGATTCTATCGTTTCTAATGACTTTACACAGGTTATTTCAGACGGAATTGGAGCATGGATTACCAATAACGGCAGAGCAGAACTAGTTTCAGTATTCACATATTATTCACATGTGGGCTACCTAGCAGAAGCAGGCGGAAGAATTCGTGCTACAAACGGTAATAATTCCTACGGTACATTTGGTTCTTCTGCAGAAGGTGTGGATCCAGACGAAACACCAGTAACTGCTGTTGTCGATAATAGAACACAATTTAATGCTACTGTAGAAAATGTTTTCACTGACCAAGACGAAATTCTCCAGCTTGAGTTCGGACATGCTGGTGATAGGTATACCGAAGCTGAAATCAATATATTCGGTGCTGGAGACAGCGAAGAGTTAGTAGCAGACGAATTCAGAGACGGAGCAGTAAAACAGATAAGAATAGTAGAAACTGAGCCAGACACTGCTGGCGGAAGTGGGTTTACACTTGTTTCGAATACAGCTCAAACAGGTAGTTTTACTAGCTTATTCCTTGCAGCAACAGATGGAAATCTAAGCTCTGCTTATCCAGGCATGGCAATATACATAACTGCTGGAGCAGCTACCGGACAGTATGGCACCGTATATACATATGATTCGGGCTCAAAAGAAGCAGAAGTAGTAAGACCAACTACTTATACTCCAACCTCAGCAGGAAGTTTTACTACATCGACAATTTATAGAATCGAAGACGCAGGTGACACAGATTGGGACAGTATCAGCAATGAAACCCTTATTAATCCAAGACCGGGAACTATATTCACTGCTACAGGTGCAGGATCGGGCACAGGGACTGCTATTGAAATGGAGCTCGGCTGGGAACATGTTATAGCAGGTACGACTATAACTGCGCCTAACTCAAGTTCTACTTATCAAGTAGAGCCGAGAGCATTCTTTACTGTTCCTTCAAAAACTGCTACTGCAGAATCTATTGCTTCGAATACATATTCAACTGCAGAATATTTTGAAACTGCAGCACAATATAATTCAGTTGCTACCACTACAAATTCTGACGGAGAGCAAGCAACCTTTGATGTAACCAGAATTGGTTCTAAGTACTACCTCTCTCTTAACAACGCCGGCGAAGGTTATACTAGATTAAACACTGTTACTATATCAGGTAATCTATTAGGAGGAACAACTCCTCTCAACGATATTACAGTAACAATCACAACTATAGACGAAACAAACGGATCTATAATAGATTTTGATTTCGATGGTTTAGGACAGAAAGGTGTATTTGTTATTGCCCCAGCTAGCGGCAGCACAGCAAATGTAAGTATAGAAGGCTCAAACTACTCTTCTGCTACGCTTGCTACTTCTGCTAGCTGGGTTGATTCTGCAAGTGGTCTGCTAGACGACGGATCTAGTATACTAAAACCATCCGCATTGGTAATTGCCGCCGCAGACGGAACTGTAAACTATTCATCAGATGCTGACACATTTGAGTCAGCCGACAGTGGAATAGGTTCAGGCACAATTAAAATTGCGTTCGGACAACCTGCGCCGGGCGATAACAGATTCTTGATTACAAATTCTACATCAACCGATGTCAGCGCTTCAACAGACGGTGGCGCTACATGGAGTATTCAGTCTGGAGTATTGCCAGCTACAGGTGTTACTGCGTTGACACACGGCAAAGGCAGATTTATGGCACTTGAAGGAGGAAGTAGTAACGCTTATTATTCCCAAGATGGCGGTTTAACATGGACAACTTCTCCGATTGGCGCATCGGCTGACTGGGTAGATGTAGAATGGGGTAATGGTAGATTCGTTGCTATTGCTAGCAATACAACTACTGCCGTATACTCGACAGACGGCATAACATGGATACAGACTACTTTACCAACAGGCGGAGTATACCGTCAACTATCATACGGACAAGGTATTTTTGTAGCAACCAGAGACGATAACTCTATTGCTTATTCGGAAGACGGTATTCTTTGGGAACTGTTTACATTAGGAGCAGAAGCTGCCGGATATGACGCAGTAGCTCACGGTAATCCTAATCTTAATCATCAGTTCTTGGTTGTCGGCGCAAGTAGTCCAACAACTACAGTTTCGATCGCAGAAATCGGCGCCAGAGCAAAAGGCAGAACTGGCGTAGCTAATGAACAGTTATTCCAAGTACGTTTAACAGAGCCGGGCAGCAATTACGATACTGCTCCTACAATTTCAATATTTGATCCTAACAATATTGAACCTGTAGAGCTTGCGGTTAGACTAGGCAATGGTTCTCTTGCTAACCCGACATTCGTTGCTAGAGGATCTTCCTTTACTACTGCAACTGCAGAAATTAACGATCAAAACTCGAACGGGTTTGCTGATTTCTTCCAGGATGGCAGTTTTGTTGCTGTAAGACGCCTCTCTGCTAGACCAGTTAACGGATCGAACATTGTGTTTGATAGCCTGCCAGAACAGGTATTTAAACTGGTTAACACTGTGTCTTTTATAGGTAGCAACGAAGGGTCATTTACGGCATTCTTACAGCTATCACCTGAAATGAGCATTACAGACGCACCTCAAGACGGTGTAGGAGCTACACTTAGAATTAGATACAGTCAGGTACGTGCCTCCAGTCATGACTTCCTTGATATTGGCACCGGTAACTTTGTTGATACTAACTATCCCGGTATACCTGTAAATGCTCCAGACCCTGATAGAGAAACAAATGAGTTCGACGGTGGTAGGGTGTTCTTTACAGCTACAGACCAAGACGGTAACTTCAGAGTAGGTAATTTGTTCTCAATCGAACAGGCTACTGGTGTGGCTACACTTGATGCTGAAGCATTTAATATTGCTGGCTTGCAGGAACTATCACTAGGTGAAGTTACACTAGGCGGAAACTCTGCAGCAATCAACGAGTTCTCAACAGATCCGTTCTTTACTGCTAACTCTGATAACGTTGTTCCTACACAGCGAGCAGTCAAAGCATTTATTGAAGCACAGATTGGCGGCGGCGGCGCCAGTCTAAATGTTAACTCTGTAACGGCCGGCGACGTGTTTATTAATACTAACCAGATTACTACTGTGTCGGGCGAACAGATAAATATACGAGCAAACGTAAACTTTGAAGGTGCAGTCCTCGGACAACCGCTAGCTTTCAATTACTACTTGAGATAATGGAGATAAAAAACGATGGCAATTAACGGAGTTTTAGGAAGACAAGCACTTGGAGCTGGCACCGACGATATAGTTTATACTGTGCCTGCAGAAACCTTTTCCGTTGTAACTATAAGTGTTACTAACAGGAATTCACAAACAAGATCTGTACGTATTGCGCTTACAGACCAAGCTGCTCCTGCAGATGCAGATTATATAGAGTTTGATACAGATCTACTAGGTAACGGAACTCTTGAAAGAACCGGAGTTGTATTACAGGCAGGATATAATGTTTTTGTACGTTCTAATAGTACAGAAGTTACAGCAGTTGTTTACGGCTTAGAGACAGAAACTTCCTAAGGAATAAAAAATGCGTAAAATATCAACAGGTGTAACAGGAAGACCGCTACTAGGTAATTTATTTGCTCGTGACAATATAGTACAAGGTATTGTGCCCAACGCTAATCTAATACTAGATCCAGACGGTACAGGTAAGGTAATCACAGATGCACCTTTTGAAATAACAAACACTACTGCAAGTAATAGTACTTCAACCGGATCTTTGGTATTAAGCGGCGGCATCGGCATTGCAGGTGATATTAATTCAGGCGGCGATCTTGTTTCTGGCGGAACTATAGAAGATTCAACAGGGTTCGGTACTGCTTCTACACACATTACTATACCAACCGGCACTATTGCAGATAGGCCTGGCGGCGCTAGTGCAGGTTTTGTAAGATTTAATACGGACTACGAATTGTTAGAAGTATACACCGGTTCTAAGTGGCAGGTGTCGGGCTTTCAAGACGTAGATGTAAGTTCTGACAGAACCACCCTTGCTTTTCAAACAAATTGGGTAAGCACATCAAGCGGAACTGTAACTGTTGATCTACCAGGATCTCCCTCAAAAGGCGACGAAGTAAGATTCTTTGATGTTGACAATACGTTCGATACTAATTCTCTTACTGTAGCTAGAAACGGCAGTAACATCATGGGAGATTCCGATGACCTAGTAGTTAGTACAGAAGGAGCTGCATTTTCTTTGGTTTATTACAATGCTAGCGCCGGATGGCGAATACTTACAGTCTAAGGTAAATTTATGGCAAATTACAACTCTTATAAACAGGTAAAGTCAGACCAAATACCTCCGGGAATTATTACTGACGAAAAATTAGATATCGAGACTCGACATAGATTAAATGTAAAATGGATCTACGGAAATCCTTGTCGATGTTCAAGTGGATGCTGTTGTGCCTGGACTGTTCCAGAAAATACACGTCGAGTATTTTGGGAGTTGTGGGGCGCCGGTGGCAACGGCCATGGCGCGTGTTCCTGTAGTAGATGTCATCACTTTGCTGGTGCACAAGGTGGTTATTATAATAGCAAGATGATTTCTACTGAGCCCGGCTGTGTTTATACAGTATGCGCAGGCGGCGTTTATCCCTGTTTAAGTAGAGAATGCGTAGCCTGTAATGGATGCACTACATATGCAAATGGATTTAACCTAAGTGGCTTTTGTGCAATAGGTGGCAGAACAGGTTGTGCAAATACTGACTGGACCAACAGTTCGTTTAGTTGTTGGCCTTGCTGTCTTGCACCAGGCCAGAACGGCGGCGATTTTGGAATGGGAAACCACAGCGGTAGCTTCGGCGGCATTTTTAACTGTCACTGTCATTGGCAACAAACAAGACCAACTAGTGCGCCTTTTATCGGCGGCAACGTAGAACAGCAAATACATGTATGCTATATACGTTGCGGCTGCTGGATTGTTCCTTATGGTCACGGAGGCCAAGGAGGTATGTCTAGCTATTGTGGTAGTGGCTGCTGCGGTCAAGGCGGCACAGGTGGTCCTGGACTGGTAAAAATAACATATGCATAGTGAGAAAATTTAATGGCAACGTATTCGAGTTATAAAAAAATATCAGCCGAAGAAATCACCGACGGATCTATTCAAGATGCTGACATTGATAATAATGCACTGAATACATTTGGTGTAAAATGGATCTACGGAAATCCTTGTCGATGTTCAAGTGGATGCTGTTGTGCCTGGACTGTTCCTACAGGAGTTAAAAAAATAACCTGGGAGTTATGGGGCGCCGGTGGCAACGGCCATGGCGCGTGTTCCTGTAGAAGATGTCATCACTATCAAGGAGCGCAGGGCGGTTCTTATAATACAAAAAGCATAGGTACTAGCGAAGGCTGTGTTTATACAGTATGCGCAGGCGGCGTTTATCCCTGTTTAAGTAGAGAATGCGTAGCCTGTAATGGATGCACTACATATGCAAATGGGTTTAACCTAAGTGGCTTTTGTGCTTGCGGAGGCCAAACAGGAAGAGCAAATACCAGTTGGAATACAGGGTGCTTTGCTTATAATGGATTTTGTCGTGCACCAGGAGATAATAATGGCGACTTTTATCAACAGACAATGGTACCGGGCTGGAGCACAACTAGTGCGTATTGTCACTGCCACGTTCAGGAAGTGTTTCCGGGCCCGGCAGCAATTATAGGCGGAACAGTTAACCAGAGTATTAGACAGTGTTGGATACGCTGCGGATGTTGGTCAGTGCCTTATGGTCACGGCGGACAAGGCGCAATGAGTACATATTGTGGTAGTGGATGTTGCGGACAAGGCGGCACAGGTGGTCCTGGACTGGTAAAAATAACATATGTGTAGGAATTCATAATGGCAAGTTATAAAAGCTACAAAGCAAAACTTACTAGCGAAAACATTCAAGCTCAGGCTATAACCCAAGAAAACATTGCAGACACTACGAGATCGAGTTTCTGTACAAAATGGTTTTATGGTTCGCCGGGTGCATGTACTAGTGGATGCTGTTGTGCTTGGACTGTTCCTACTAATGTAAGAGTGTTGCGTTGGGAACTGTGGGGTGCTGGCGGCAATGGAGCCGGCACATGCTCCTGTAATAGATGTCAGCACTTCGCCGGCGGCGGCGGCGGTAGCTATAATACCAAAACTATAACATCTGATGTCGGATGTACTTACACGGTGTGCGCCGGTGGTGTTTATCCTTGTTATAGTCGAGAATGTAACGGCTGTTGTGGATGTACATCATATGTAAATGGATTTGGACTTAGTGGGTTTTGTGCGTGCGGCGGCGCAAGAGGCTGCGCAAATGGCAGTTGGAATAGTAGTTGTTTTTCTTTTCCGTCCTATTGCCGACAACCCGGCGACAACGACGGCGACATGGCATCATTTAATCACAACGGACAGTACGGCGCAACTCCGTATCAATATCCTGGCGGTACGTGTCACTGCTGGAAACAGATTAGTTCAGCATCAACCGGAATATTTCTAAATGTAGGTAAGATAGACCAGCATAGTAACTTTTGTTGGATCCGCTGCGGTTGCTGGTCAGTTCCTTATGCTGCTGGTGGCCAAACCGCCCATACTAATTATTGTGGCAGCAGTTGTTGTGGACAAGGCGGTACTGGTGGCAGCGGCGTCGTTAAACTAACTTATTATTAATAAATACGTACTACTATATAGGAGAGAGTAAAAATGCCTTTAATTGAAGTAGATTATGAATTTGGATTACCAGACGAATATATGGTAGACCATAGTCAAAATCAAGGTAAAACCAGAACTGCAACTTATGACGGGCCAGATAAACTCTACCTAATTATCGATAACGAAACAGGCAAAGAAGCAATGGGTCCTATAACTGCGGAGGAGAAAGCCGACGGCAGACCAGTTCCTGAAGGTTGTAGATATGTAGAAATTGATTGTGTAGAAAATCCGCTGTTATGTCAATTACGAGGACCTGTAATAGACGAAGCAGAAGAAGATTATACAGAAGAAGTATTCCATCCCCAATCTCCTGCAATAGAAGGATATGATAGATTATCTTATCAGCTACCTTTACAACCGGCCGATATATATGACAAATTTGGTATAATCGTCGATAGTAATAACAATGTAACTATACCTACAAGAACTGTTACTGATGTATTTCTAGGAGAGGATGTTGGCGATCTACCCGATTGGAACTTTATTAGAAAACATCGTGATGCATTATTATCAAATTCTGATAGCGAAATAGCTGACGACATGCCAGAATCTCTTAAAACAGAATGGAGAAACTATAGACAGCTATTAAGAGACCTGCCAGACGTTATGATGGCAAATAATGTTCCGCCGCACGTTGCGTTGTTTATGTTCCCCCAGGTACCGTTTAGTGATCCTCTAGAAGATTAGAATATTTTTAGAAAAGTGGCATTATGCCACTTTTTTTTGATACTTAAACCATCCTCAATAAATATCTTATATTAAGGAATCTATATGACTAAAAGATCTACAGCGTTTTTTATAAATGGCGGTGCTGGCCGCGTTATTTGTTCTATTCCTGCATTTGAATTATACGCAGAAGAAAATCCTGAAGATGATTTTATTATTGTTTGTGAAGGAGGAAGAGACTTTTTTAAAGGACATCCTTTATTAGGAAAGAAAGCATATGATGTTTGGCACCAAAACTTATTTGAGGAAAAAGTTCGAGTAAGAAATTGTATAAGTCCAGAGCCTTATAGAATTTGGGAATATTACAATCAAAAGTGTAACTTGTCTCAGGCATTTGACATCGCGATAAACAATAAAGGCATTAGAAATCTCAATAAGCCTAATATTTTTATAAACAAACATGAAATGATATCAGGAGCAAGTGTTGTAGAAGAAATTAAGCAAGTAACTGGATTTGATAAAGTTATAGTTATTCAACCGTTTGGCAGAAGTATTGAAAATATAAATAATTTTATAGTGGATTCTACATCAAGAAGTTTTCAACTTAATAATATTATAGATATTATACAAAAATTAAGGAAAGAATACGGAATCATTATAATGAGCGAGATTCCGGTTAATGTTGAAACTAAAAATAACGAATCTCCTATTGCTCAACCAGAAATACCTGATTTAAAAGTTTGGTGCGGCATAATAGAAGTAGCAGATCATTTTTTAGGTTGCGACAGCTTAGGACAGCATATTGCTAAAGCACTTGGCAAAACAGCTACTATTATCACAGGAAGTACATACCCCATAAATATTTCTTATCCTGAGGATCCTAACTTTGATATTATTGATGTTGGAAACGGAAAAAGAGTTTATGCTCCGATTAGATTAACAATGGAGGATGAACAAGATCGTCACAACGACGAAATAATGGAATTAGATGAAACTCAGATCGAAACTATTTGTAATATTGTTCGTAAAAGAGTAGGAAAATCAAAAAAATCAAAATTACAAGCAAGTACAAATGTTAACCCTAGTCAGCCAAAATTAATTCCAGGAGCAAAACCTTTTACATCGACCGGAGATGTTAAATAATGAGTCTTTGGATAGCCGGCATTACACGAGGACATAACGCAGGAGTATGCCTACTAAAAGACGGTGAAATTGTTTTTAGTTCAGAAGAAGAACGGTTTAGTCGGCAAAAGTACGACGGTGGCCCTTACGCTAGTATGATTAAGATATTGGACTATACAGATAAAATAGATTATCTAGTAGTAGCACACACACAACCTCTTAACACCACGGCTGGCCGGGTTGATTTCACCAACGATGATGTTTATACAGGACTTGCGAGAAAACTAGGACTAATTGATCGTTCTTCTGACATAGATATGTACAATCATCCTCAAGTTATTGATTTAGCTGACCAACATCATAAGCTACATGCTCAGGCTGCTTTTTATAGAAGCGGATTCAAAGAAGCTGTTGCTGTTATAATTGACGGCGCTGGCACATTTTTAAATATGGAATGGGACGGTGAGCAACAAATAGGTTTTGAATTAGAGAGTATGTTCACCTGTAATTATCCTGCAGATTTTAGAACAGTATACAAGCACATAGGCGGAAACGGCCCTATCGGCCATGCATATATTCCTAACCTTCATTCGTCTAACGCTAGAGAAGAACACAACGGAACATACGAATGTTTTATTGATGACACCGGCGGAATTGTTAAATCATATGAATCTGTTACACAGTACTGCGGATGGCAAAGTATCGAAGCCGGAAAAACTATGGGGCTTTCGCCATATGGTAACCCTAATCCTAATATTCCTAAAATTTTTACAGACAGCGGCACCGGTAGTAGATGGAAAACTTCAGACAGAAATGTAATAATTCCAACTTATCCTAACGGTGCTTTTTTAAACGCTGCTCGCTATGATGAGTTGTTAACTCCTCCGGATTATGACGGAGATGTAACTTTGTTACAAAATCGGCGAGACATGGCATATGCTGTTCAAAAAGAAACACAAGAGTTTGCCCTTGAACTAATACTAAAAGCAGTCGAAAAGACTGGAATTAAAAATGTAGTTTTTAGTGGTGGCTACGGATTAAACTGTGTTGCTAATTACTTCTACCTCGACGATCTTAATAAACACGATATTAATTTTTATGTAGAGCCAGTATCAAACGACGCCGGAACTGCAATGGGTGCAGCATTATATTGGAATCATAAAACTACTCAAGATTCAAAGCAGAGACCGCGTGCAGAATCTCTTTATCTTGGTCCTAAGTATACTTATTCATTAGATAATATCAATGAAGTTTATCAAAAGTACAATGCTACAAATATAGAAACTGTTACAGTAAGCGATATTATTGACCTAATTAGAGAAAAAAATATTGTAGCATTATTTCAAGGAAGGGCCGAAGCCGGACCTAGAGCATTAGGAAATAGAAGTTTGCTGTTTGATCCTACAGCAGAAAACGGAAAAGACATTGTAAATAGGGTAAAACGACGTGAGTATTTTAGACCGTTTGCTGCTTCGGTATTAAAAGAACATGCAAATAATTGGTTTGATATGAAGGGAATGACAGAGTCTCCGCATATGATGTATGCTATGAATTGCATGCCCGGAGTAGCTGAAAAAATTCCTAGTACTATTCATGTCGACGGTACTTGTCGAATACAAACAGTATCTAAAGAGCAAAATAAAATCTTTTATGAATTAATAGAAGAATTTTATAAATTAACAGACATTCCGATATTATTTAATACCAGCTTTAATTTAGGCGGTGAACCATTAGTTGAAACCCTTGACGATGCTGTTAGAACTTTAGTAAATAGTCAAATTGAATATCTATATTTGCCTGAGCACGATTTATTAATTAAAAGTGAGAACTAAAGAAATAAAGTGAATAGCGTGTTATAAAGTATTATGCAAGGAATATTTAATAATCTAGCAGAGGAAATTTCTTTTTTTTCACCGAACTCTGCTTTAAATGTAAAAATAGAAGAAATACATTCTGGACAAAAAATTATTATTATTGATAATTTTTATATGAATCCTGAAAAAGTACAGAAACTAGCTCTAAGTATACCGCCTACATATAATCCTTCGATTGTTGCCGGAGTTCCTGGTGGCAGAGTAGACGCATCGTATTATTTAGGCTTCTTGTCAAATTTATTTAATCAATTAATAAATGATGTATATTATAAAGATACAAGAGACTATGATTGTACCTGCCTTGTGGAAAAATCTACGTTTTGTGTAAATCTTATAAATGATACAACTGAATTAGCAGCACAATGTCCTCACATAGACGGCACCGAAGGATTTGCCGCAGGAATTTTTCTTAATAGTCCAGAAAGCTGCACAGGAGGCACAAGTTTTTATACATACAAAGGAGACATAACTCCTAGTCATTATCCCGATGATGATCTAAATCCAAACAATTATCCAGAATATATAACAGATGATTACAAGGATTTTAAAAAAATATACACAGCAGAAATGAGATTTAATAGACTAATATTATATAAGAGAAATATGCTACATACAGCTTACATTACCAAAAACTCGTTTACAAAAGATAGTCCTAGATTAATGCAGATGTTTTTTATATGAGATATGATATTTTTTCAACGCCGATATTTATAGATACAATTGACCTTGACAAGATAGATATAGGAAATCCTCCTACGGAAAAAATATGGCTTAGTCAGACACCTAGTACATTAGGTCAAGATCATACTGTTTCAGAAGAAACTGTAAATTATCTAGCCGAAGTAATCAGTAACAATCTTGGTGCGAACTTAATAGGAGACAATCCTAGATTCGGAGAAATTTGGAGAAACAAATATCAAGAACATGATTGGCAGGATATTCATATCCATCCTCATAGTTCATGGAGTTTCGTAATTTATGAAACTGTAGATTCTTCAAAAACTGTTTTTATGAGCCCTATTTTTAAAGATATTCAAAATCACCTAGGAACTAATTTATCAGATTTTCCTTTAGATTTTAGACCCCAACTTAAAAAAGGTGATATTATAATTTTTCCAAGTTATCTAGAACATTTTGTAATGGCTGGAAATGTTGGCTCTACAATAAGCGGAAACATTTATATGGATTACATGTAATATGAGTTTATTGCCTAGTTTATTAGTAATCGATAATTTTTTAGATAGTCCAGATCTTATAAGAGAACAGGTTATAGAATTAGATTTTCCAGTTACTGGCACTTTTCCAGGCATTAGAACACTAGCAGCTGACGAAGAATATCAAAATTTTATTCAAAAAAGATTTGAAAAAATTTTAAATGCAAAAATAAAAGATTGGAAAATGGATAGTTTTTCTTTTCAGCTATGTTACGAAGATGCTGAGTCCTGGGTACACAGCGACGATGCTGACTGGGCCGGCGTACTTTATCTTACTCCAGATGCTCCTTTAGAATCAGGCACAGGTATTTTTAGAGAAATTGATGGTGAATTTGAATTAGTAGATGCAGTTGCTAATATCTATAATAGGCTCATTATTTATAGAGGCAGTAATTTACATAGTAGCTTAAAATCTGGATTTGGTAATAATCCTGCAACTGGAAGATTAACACAAGTCTTCTTTTTCGACTTATTTAAAAATTAATATTATTATGGGAAGAACACTTTTTATAGGTTGCAGTCACTCTATAGGTTATCATGAATTGTTAATAAACAAAGGAAATAATGTTTGGCAAAAAAATAATTATGCAGAAATATATGCCCAAAAAAATAATAAAAAATCAATAATTATGGCCAGCGCTGGTATGGGAAATCGAGAGATAGTTAATTTTCTCTCACATGCCTTCAAAACATATTCTGACATTGAAGAAGTCTATATCCAATCTACTTATTGGGGCAGATTTCCAATTGCGATAAATCCTAGTTTGGCTGAGACAGATATTTTTCCATTAGACTTCTTTACAGAGAAGGCAGAATGTGATAATCTTATAGATAGATGGACAATTGGCCAATGTCAGCCGGATATTTATAGTGGTAAATGGTTACAGGATTACTTCAAACCCGAAGCCTATGATTACGATAATATGCCCTATATAAAAAATACCACACCGACTCTGCAGCCAAACTTAAGAACTTCTTCGTATATGTATGTTAAAATGTATCATTATCTGCAGACACACCTAGAGCAGCAAGATTATATGAAAGATATTGCGTTCTGTGATATGCTATGCAATATAAACAATGCTAACATGTATCTATGGAATATCAACTCAAGATGTTTTATTCCTAAAGAAGTTAATAATTTTTATACTAAACTAAAAAAAACAACAATTGCAGATGTTGACGCATTAAATTTTTTAAAACAGTTTAGTTCAAAAGATCTAGAAGAAGAAAAGGTAGACGATGAACACTATAACGAATATGTACACAAGTTAATCGCAGATTATTATATACCTTTTTTGAAAGAGCAAAATATAGAATAATAAAATATGACACAGAATATAGAATATTTTGGAATGCTAGAAAATTTGCGAACGGACCTAGGACTTTTTGAATTGGATCCGTTAATTCAAACTCCTATAAACGCACTAAAGTATATTAAAAATATTGGAAAATTTGATTTTTTAAAATGTCCTGCAACAGTTGATTATTTAAAAAATGTCTATTATATTTTAAGTCCATTAGATTTTACAATTTATAAAAACAAACATAACAGTTTTAGCATGGTGAACGATAGATCTAAGGACAGCTTAGATTCTTTTCTATTTGTTAGTTATCCAGAACACGAATTATTGAACAATGTTCCTATGTGTACAATCCATTTACAATATTTCTTTTTATCCAAAAAAGATCTATTAATAGAAGTGATTGATCCACCTTTACATACTAGTCCTATCACTAATATTTGTGGAGAATATAATATTAGCAAATGGATTAGACCAACTAATTTCAGCTTTTATTTAGATCCTAATTGCGAACGAATAAGTTTTTCACGCGGCGATCCTCTTTATGCTGTAAAATTTAAGTCTAGAGAAAAAATTAATTTAAAAGAAATTCTCAATGATAAAAGAAAAACAGAAATAATGATAGAACAGCAGAAAGCAACATCTATTAAAAAATGGTATCCAAATTTAAAATTAGATGACGCATATAATCTATTCAAGAATAGAATAAGGAGTTTGAAAAAATGTTAAATGATTATAACGGAATAGAAGAGTACAAAGACGCTTTTGAAAAAGAATATTGTAACGAAGTTATACGCCACTTTGAATTAATGCGTGAAACTAACATTACTAATTTACAGAACGATATTGGAAAAAACTCAGACGAACGAATAGTGTTTGACTGGGCCCATACGCAAAATACCTTCCACTACGATTTTGGGCTTTGCAAGTATTTTTATGACAGAATGAACGAAATATATACAACTCAGTATGTAGAAAAATATGATATGCTTAAAAGATCTCAACAGCATACTCCTAAAGGCATGAGTGTTCAAAAAACTATGCCTCATCAAGGCTACCATGCATGGCATCAAGAAACTGCAGATGTTGGATCTGGGGCTAGAATAGTAACCTATATGCTCTATCTAAATGATGTAAACGAAGGCGGCGAAACTGAATTTTTATATCAAGGAATAAAACTAAAACCAGTAGCAGGAAAATTGGTATTTTTTCCTTGCGGATTTACATTTCCGCACAGGGGAAATCCGATTTATCAAGGAGAAAAATATATTATTACAGGTTGGTATACTTATGATGCTTGATACTGTGATAGGATTAGATAGAGACGGCACAATAAACAAGGATACTGGCAATTGTATAACTACCGCTACTAATTTTATACCTATACCTAGATCTCTTGAAGCAGTGTCGTTGTTAAGGCAAAAAGGATATAAGATAGTTATAATAACCAATCAAGGAGGAATTGATAAAGGAATACTAACAACCGAAGATGTTGATTCTGTTCATCAATATATGTTAGAGTTATTAGGGGAAGCAGGATGTCCAAATATTGACGGAATATATTATAGTTCATCTAACGATAAAAAAGATTTTTATGCAAAGCCTAACATTGGAATGTTCAAAGAATGCGAAAAAAACAATCCATCAATTAAGTTTAAAAAAGGATTTTTTGTAGGAGATAAAATCACAGATTTAAAAGCAGCTATTAAAATCGGAGCCAGGCCGGTGCTAGTAAGAACAGGTTATGGAGAACAAACCGAAAAAGACTTAAATAAGTTTACCTATCGAAAAATCAAAGAAAGAACATATGTTTTTGATTCGTTGATAGATTTTGCAGAGTGTATATAAAAAGGAGCAAACAAATGCCATTTTCCATAAAAAGACCAAATCTTGATAATCCTAAAGTAAAGGAATGGAAGAGCCACGATCTTTACAAAACAGGCTATGTAGAAATAACTAAATTTAAAACAAAAGAAAGAGCCGCGGAGGTTGCTGCCGAGTGGGGCGGAGATACTGAAATCGTAGAAGTACCATGGGGTGCCGGCGAAGAGCCAGACGAATATCCTAATTTTTAAATTTAAGTGGCAAAATGACTGACTATCAGATATATGTATTTGACGATATAATTCCTACTTTTTTACAGGATTATTATGAGGCAATAATCTTTGGAAAAGTGAACGATGCTGAAATTTTTCCTACTGTAAAATTCACAGTAAAACACGAACCCACAGCTGAAGAAAACGGATTTACTCCTATTAGTTTTAGTCATATACTTAAATCTAGTGCAACAATCTCAGAGCAATTAGAAAATTTTTCTATAATTGCTACTACAACTTGTGCTGCTGCTGGTGGTTCATTAAAGGATATATTGTTTGGTAGGATGTTTTTAATTACACCTCAACATACAAATTTAGATTACTATGCACCACATACTGATTTGCCTTATCCTCATTGGGTCATACTTTATTATGTAAATGAGGCAGACGGTGATACCGTATTTTTTAATTCAGAAGGTGAAATAATACAAACAGTAAGTCCGAAAAAAGGCCGTGTGGTTTTATTTGATGGCTTAATTAAACACAGCGGAGGCATACCAAAACAAAAAAACCGAGCTGTTGTAAATTTTGATATTATTGTATAGGACAAATTATGGTTAATCCTCAAAAAATGAGATGCTCCCATATATTATTAAGTTGGGACGAAGCAATTAATTCTACTCACAGCAGAGACTTGGCATTTGCAATAATGGACGCAAAAGATATAATAGAAAGTTTATTGCGAGGCGGATATACCTGGAAAGTAGCTGTGAAAGAAAATAGTGCGTGCGACAGTTGGGTCAAAGGTGGAGATCTGGGATGGTTTTCGGCGGACGAAATAACCTCTGAAATATGGAGTGCATGTTTAATTACCGAAATTGATAATTTACATCCAGAACCAATTCAAACTCCTTTTGGCGTACACATACTTTATAGAACAGGATAATTAAAGGACAACGATGACCGACGCGACTATAGACGAAGGCGATATTTTTTCTACTCCGATTTTCAATACAACTTACAGTAAGCACGAACATGAACAATCGGAGATTATAGATGTTTTAGATAGTTATAAAGAAAAAACTGTTAATCAAAATCGAAAACATCATAAAACATTTATTAGCCCCTGTGATCTGCATCATAATCCTAATTTCGATAACCTTGTAGAAGAAATTTCGACTATCATACCTAAATTAAAAGAGAGATGGTATTTAGAAGATCCTACTAAAATAGGGATCAAACATATGTCTGGAAGTATTACAAGTCCCGGAGGCTTGTTAATGCCACATAAGGAAACTTTTGTTTTTATGAATGGAATTTATTTTTTAAATACTCCTCCGTTGTCTGGCTTCTTGAGTATAGAATCTCCAGTTGTTGATGTTAGTTTCTATTCAAATCTATCAATAATTGAAAACAATAGTATAAATTCTCCCGAAGTTTCTTTATTAATGCCTCAAGGAAACGTGATGTTTTTTCCCGGATATCTAAGACATCAAATAACTTTGAATGAAGCAGAATTAAACAGATATCTTATTCATTTTAGTTTAGTAATTGTAGAATGATTAAAAAACCTTGCGTCGAATTATTCTTAAACTTAAAGTCTAAAATTCTCAAACAAGAGTTAGAGTTTCTTGCTAAAGAAAAATTTGTTTTTGTAGATACTATATTAGACGCAGATTTAATTGTGACAGATACATTATTGAATTTAGAGAATATACAAATTGTTATAGATTCGTCAACAACATTTAAAGAAAGCTCGCCGCAGATAATTTATTTTCAACCTTTCCTTTATGAAAAAGGAAATATTGAAGAATGTAGCAAAACTCTATTTCAATTTTGCATTCGTCAAACAGAAATTAATAAAATGCCAACTAAGAATGATAATACCATTCTAATACTTGATTAATAAAAATAGAGGGTTTATAATTAAGATTAAGGTTTAGATAGTGCTGTCTATTATGTTTAAGAATAGGCAATAATTGTTGATACAAATTAAAATGCTCTGCATAATTTAAATTAGAAAGATAATCAATTTGAGATTTTACTGCAGTCATTCTTTTTTCATGATCTTCTATTTGATCGTAGGTTTCGTCGATTACATGACCAAATGTAATAAATCCTAGTTCTTGTAGCGATTTTAACGTATGGGGTAGTCCTACAATAACAAAAGGATGATAAAAAAAGAAACATTTTAAAACCTTTTCCGTCCAACCTTGGTATCGGTCGTCGTAAAAATCTCGCTCACCGACGATACTCCAATAACTGTTTTCATAATATTTTTTTGGATTTGGCAAGTGTCTTGATTTTTCTTGAGGATGACCAGCATTTAAATCTAAATGCAGCGGCAAATATGATTTAAGTCTTTCAATTGATTCGTCAGGTAAATTTTTGTAAAGTATATTTTCGTCTAGATAGGTTTGACTTTGATATTTCAGTGCCTGTTCTTGTTGTACTACAGTAGTTTCAATATCTTGCCAGTATCTGCTAAAACAGCTCACGAAGGAATGTTTCAGTAAATCTTTTTTCAAAAAATGGTCAACAATTTCTAATCTGTGAAATCTTGCTTCTCTATTCATACACAAAAATTTTTTTTGCCGAGGAAACAAGTTAAGATTAACTATATCAGATTGTACATTTATATTATCATAGACATCGTACAAAAGGTGATAACTAAAAAAATATACTTGAGGTCCTTTAAGTTTTTCATTACTAGAATAAAATATGTATGGAATATTTTTTTGGTTACATAAATTTATAATTTCATCTACTTCCTCTTGAGTTAATAATCCTTCATAAGTATCATCTAAAACAAAAAAAATCTCTGTATTCAAAGACATTAATTGTTCTAAATTGCTTATAGTAGATTTATTATTCCCAACATATTCAACAAAGAGCACATGTTTGCTGTTGCAATTTTGTATCTCAAAGAAATGTGCAAACTCCTTTATACCTTCTTTCCTACATACACTAAAAAGCCGACTAGGAGTAAAAAGTCTACAAGGAATTTTTATAGACGGCTTATAGATAGTAGATGTTTCGTATATTGTTCTTTTTTTATGCTGATAATAGTTTTTAAAAAGATCTTTTTTCGAAGTAACCATATACCCTATTTACTAAGGATAAAGAAAATCTCTCTACATTTAGAAGTATAAAACAGTGATTTACTATATCATCTTATTAAATAAATACATCAGTAAGGAACTGATATGTCAAATTTTGCCCCTATTGTAGATAGAATTCGAATTATTCCTCGTCCCGGTGATTTTTTGTCTCGCACTACAGGATCCAGCGGAGAAGTGTTTTTTAACAAAGCAACAAACAGTCTCCAAGTGTATTCAGGAAAGGACATTGGGGGATTTGAAATTGCAAGATCAGATTTTGATAATATACTGCCAACAGCACAGCTAGATTTACAAAGTCAAAAAAACCGCATACGCTTTCACTGGGATACATTATCTGATCTTCAGACCGAAGTAGATCCTGTCACTTATCATGGTATGATTGCTCATGTACATTCAGAAGGTAGATTGTATTTTGCTCATGCAGCTGAATGGGTTCCGGTTGCTAATCTAGCCGAAGTGCCTAACATACCCTACGAAGCAGATTCTGAAAATAATCTGACATATGTTTCAGGTACATATGATTTTGGTAATAATATAATCAAATATGCCAACGCAGTTGATCAAGAATTTCAGCTAGCTGAATACGATCCCAATATTTATCATGGGATGACTATGCACGTTCATTCTACTGGCGCATTATACTATGCTCATGCAGGTGCTTGGCGTAAATTGCTAACAGATATAACTTATAATGACGCAGTAGGTGTAGGATATCAAAGCCCTCTCAGCGCAGTTGCCTATTCTAATGACTTTCAAGATCTTATAAATAAACCTTCTATTCCCCAAACTTTATTAGACTTAAACATCTCAGACGGCACAGATGGGCAAGTTTTAACCACAGACGGATCTGGTAATTTTACATTTGCAGACCAAACTGGAGGTTCCGACGGCACAGCTACATTTGACCTTGTTGAAACAGATGATGGATCGTACGATGCAGCCAACACTACTACAATAAGTGTTTTAGGTGGAGAAAATATATCTACTGAATCGTTAACAGACAGTAATCAGATTACGATTAACTTGGATAGTTTTTCGATTGACTTTCTTTCTGATGTTGATACAACAACCAGTGCTCCTCAAACAGGCCAAGTCCTTAAGTGGGATGGTGCAAAGTGGGCACCGGGTACTGATATAGCTGAAGGTGGAACTGGTCTTGATGCTGACACACTTGACGGATTTGACAGTTCTTATTATCTCGACTATAGTAATTTTACAAACACACCAGATGTATTATTATTATCAGATATAAGTGTCGGCAATGAATTAGCACCGGCAGGAAACGGTGCTATAACCTATGATAGTACATTAGGTGTTTTTCGATTTACTCCGCCCACAGCGGAAGGAATCGGAGCTCTTACATCAGTTGCATTTGGTGATTTAACTTCCACGCCTACTACTTTATCAGGTTATGGAATTACAGATGCAGTTAGCGACTCTGAAGCATTTTCAGGAGACTACGTTGATCTTATAAATAAACCTTCTATTCCCCAAACTTTATTAGACTTAAACATCTCAGACGGCACAGATGGGCAAGTTTTAACCACAGACGGATCTGGTAATTTTACATTTGCAACTGTTACAACAGATGGCACGGGCGGTGACCCAGACCAAAATTTATTTGCTACTGTTGTCGGCGATTCAGGATCAACAACTGCAGATTCTGTAACCGATACTCTTACTATCGCAGGCGGTACAGGAATTGTTACAAGTGTTAGCGGCGATACTTTAACTATTACTCAGCAAGAGTCTGCAACATCATTTGCGAGTCTTACAGAAACCAATGCTGCAGGACTTACAATAGATAAAATTTACGAACCTGCTCTTTTGATGTTTAGAGTGAATAACGTGGGAACGTCTGCATATACATTTGCTCCACACTACGCTGGAGAGAATCCAACAATATATGCGCTATCAGGCGCTACAGTAGCATTTGATTTAGATCAAATAGGAGGACATCCCTTTGCTATTCAAGATTCACAAGGAAACAATCTTACAGACGGTCTTGTTCATGTAGATTCAGATGGAAATGTTTCTACTGGTTCTAATGCACAAGGAAAAGCTTCTGGAACATTATATTGGAGAATACTAGAAACAATATTCGGAACATATAGATATCAATGTCTAAGTCACAGTGCAATGGTAGGACCTATCAATATTAAACGAATATCAGTTATCTAAGTCGAACATATTTTTCTAGTTCGCGTCTAATTTCGATCGATCTAACTACATTATCTCTAATATCTTTAGGTTGTATGTTACCATCATATTCGCTTGCATGACCTTTGTCTATCATTTTAAATTCGTTAACAAGATCGTCTAGAAGTTTCTGTGCTTTTTGCTGTATATAATTATTTGGAATAGAGCCAATTGCTTCTTGATATTTTTTGAGATCTTTTTTTACTTTCGGAATATTAGTCATTTTAGGAAGCATCGAAATTTCCTCGAGCAGGATTGATATGAAAATAATCTAGGTCTGGATCTTGATTGCTAACCTGTGCTAGTGTTGCACTAGCAGATAGTGATTCAATGCTTACAGGCATCAAAGTAGGGACATGGAACACATTACCTTCTACGACATCTTTTTCGTAGAGATTACCGTCTGTTGTATCTATCCACCTAATCCTAAATCTTCCTGCGTTTACAAACCAAGACTTGTTAGTATCTCTATGAAAATGCATAGGAGTAATATCGCCTGGCTGATTAAAAATTAAAATTTTGCAATTGTAGTCGTCAGTGTCAGCCCACATAAGCTGATAACCGAAGTCTGTAGTTGTAACTGATTCACCCATTGACATTTAATAACTCCGTGATTTCAAACAGTGTTTGTATTTTTGTTTTATTTTGTTTTTTGTTAAGTGTATTATGTAAACCATAGTGCAACGGTCTTGGCCACTTGCCGTAAGATACCCATGCGTAGCCGTTGTGTTCTTCGTTCAACAGAGGTTGAAATTCTTTTTCTATTATGCATAGATATGTATGAAAATTAAATTTTTTGTCATTCGAAACAAACGTTTCTAGAGGCATAGACTTTATAATTATTTGTTTTCCGATTTCTTCGTCAATTTCTCTTTTTAACCCCTCCCAAGGAGTTTCGCAATTCTCATTTGTGCCGCCTACTAATCCCCATACATTAGATCTTTTACCTCTAGCACGATGTAAAAATAAAAATCTTTTTGAATTAAGCGCAAAGAAGAGCGCGCCGGAACAAATTACAGTTTCCATACTAGTAATTATGTTAGAATTCTATGCGCCAGGTTCCGTTCGGATATTCGCCTTCGAATGAAAGGCGCCATTCTGAATTTTCAAATTTATATTGAACGCCAGTGTTAAGATTTGTAGTATACACAGGAGTTACTGACGAATCATTGTCAGTAGAATCAAATACCACCTGCCACTCTGTACCCGTCCATTCTATAATGTCGTTAGCAGTGGCAACGAAGTCTGATCCGTCTTGATTCTTCCAAGCGTCAGCGCCGTCTGTGTTTTGAGAATCACCGATTGAATTTAGAATAAGGATTCTTGGATTAGAACCTAGGTCTAGATTTTGAGGATTTGATTTTTGCGGATCTATTATATAATCTATCTTAGACCTTGCTCCTAGACTGCTGTTAATAACAGTGTCAGTGGGAATTGAATCTTCGTCCCAGTTTACAACAGCTTCGGTGTCTACATTTGATATCGCAAGCGTGCCTACAATTTCTGTGGCAAGATCCGAACGCTGTAATCGTATAGTAGAAATACCTTCTTCGAACTTGAACGGAAATGCTTCTAGGAATTGCCACCATGATAATCCACCTACACTACCGTTTTTAACCAGTTGTAGAGTGTTGTTCATTACAAGTAGATCAATATTTTGATAGGTGGTTTTTAGAATTGCCAGCACAGACTCTTCTGTGTCATAGTCTTTTCTTGTGGTAGCACGTTCGATGTCGCCCGACTCATTTACAAACAGTTCTGTTTCTATATCAGCATCGCCGTCAGGCAGTGAAAAATCAATATCTGTAGTGGCGTCTATTAACTCCTGCTTGGAATTGTGAATTCTACTAACTATGTCTGTAATAACACCTAGTCGTTTTACTTTAGCAGGCGGTGAGATGTAGATAGGTGTAGTAAACGATAGTGTTGCTACATCGATTTCGGTTTCAGTGCCTTGAGGTATTGATCGTGAACTCCAAGTTATACCGTCGAGATATACTGCGGACAGCGAAGTCCAGTCGAGATAGTTATCTGTAGTCTGCAGTTCGAGAGAAGGATTAAACAGCATAAGAATCTGTTCAAGTATCTGCAGTTTCTGATCTGTGTTTGTGCTCCATAGGTCTACACTAACAGTAAGAGTGTAGGGTGTAGGCATAAGACGTTCAACAGTATAGTTCTTGCCTTCTGTGTTTAGATACTCGTTGCCTGCAGAGTCAAACTCTCTTTCTCGAATATTAACCTTGTTGACATAGGATGAGTCTGCTAGTCTCGAAGTGTCCAATTCTAGGCCTGTAACATACAGCGCCATTCTCGGTGCGTTTGGTATTTTGTTTTCAGAATTGTTTCTTATAATATTCGCAACCTGACGTGTAAGATCGCCGTACATGGCAGGCACTGTAGTTACTTCGCCTGAACTGTCTTTGTAGGAAAAGCCACTCATCATTCTTATCATCTGAGTGATATATCTTCTTAGTTGTCCGTCGTAGAAATGATCAAGTTGTTTTGACATCAGTTATCTGCCCGTGGTCTGAGAGCTTGTGACAGTGCCTGTCGCTCTGCTTCTCTGTTGCGATAGAATTTCACTTCCCAAGCTCCTGTGTAATCAATTGACTCTTGAACACCAGATACCTCAGGCAGTTCTATTGTGATTTTGGAACTGTCCTGTGTGGTAATCATAGCAGGATAATCCGCAACAGCATAGGATTTTTCTATAGTATCGTATTTTAGAACAAGATACTCTGCTTGGTCTGCGACTGCGATATTGGTATGTATTTCTGTATCGCCTTTCTCTAAATTCACAACATCCTGTGCTGCTAGATCGTTATACACAAAGTTTCTGTTGTTTATAAAGCCAGTCTTCTGTGTGCGTCTGTCTTGGGAATTTGTCATAGTCATTCTTACATCGTCGTGTACCTTGACCCACTTGTTGCCATCAAACTGAAACATTCTTTTAGGTCTAAAGTCAGTGCGCAAAAAGTAGTCATACTTGTTAGGCGAAGCAGGAAACTGAATACCATGTCCGAACTGTTGTCCGTTCGGTGTAGCATCCTCTCCCAGCATATAGCCCTGATAGCCCTTGCCAGCGGGAGGTGCTGATGTAAACTCACCGTCTACCTGCTCTACTTCTACTGTGGCACCTGTTTCGTTTGGATCTAGCCGCAGCTGATAGTAGTGACTGACATCATATCCACTCTTAGGAGCATCTGCTTCTGCCTGCTCTATTACGGAGTCATTTATATTCATCTCTCTATCATAGGTAGAAAGCAGATCTCTCAAAGTCTCACCACCTGGATCTTCTTCATCTGCGGGAAGATCCAGTATGTCTTTGAACTCCTGTGAATCAACAATCTGTTTCAGTTTCAGTCTGTATAGATGTGGATACCAAGTAGGTGAGAAACCTTCCGATGCTCTGGTCACATCCTCTACTACATAGAATCTTTTCAGTGCTACACTTGCTTCATCTAGTGCGTAGTAATCTTTCAAATGCGGAAGTTCTATAACGTCACCTGATATTATCTTTCTACCGACAGTTTTTACTGAAGAATTTATATGGATAGTCAAAAACAGTGTGTCGTTGTCTAAGAATAGGCCAAACTGAGAAAGATTAAAGTCGATATCTTGTACATTGTATATGCCTCTCAGAGTGTAGATATCTTCATCGTATTTTCTGTCTCTGTTTTCGAGGAAAAGAAGATCCTGTATGTTTGTGGGATCCAGTGAATCATACACAGGCTGATCCGCTGTTCCCTGTTCGCCGTCGGTAGGAACACCAAGGTACTTGTGTAGATGAATGTCAGTACCGCCTACAGTAAACATTTCGGAAATCTGTTGATCTAGAAAGTCGTAATCGTTGCCCTTTTCTGGACGGTATAATGATAGCCGAGGAATTGTTCTTCTCCTGTTTTACATATTTAGCAGCATAAATACTAGTCAAGGAGTTTACAAAATGTCTGATCTAGCAACACTTAAACAGG